>Ga0209534_10001324_pt1 | contig 26119 bp, 27 predicted proteins | sample COG_07_FD_184751 | JGI IMG/M metagenome (GOLD analysis project Ga0209534, IMG submission 184751) | Pelagic Microbial community sample from North Sea - COGITO 998_met_07 (SPAdes) (version 2) | ecosystem: Environmental > Aquatic > Marine > Neritic zone/Coastal water | place: Helgoland, sampling...
ACTATCAGATCTATAAGATCTTCCTTTGTACCCATTGGAATTAGAATTTGATTTTTCTGAAACTACAGGAGGGCTTTTCTTTTTTTCAGTAATTCTTTTACTCTTCCATCTTGTATTTTGAAATTCTTCTTGTTTTTTTTGTTCTTCTAGTCTAAGTTGTTTTTCTTTTTCTCTATCTTCTTTTTCAAGTTTTTCTGTAAAATCAGCAAGACTCATTCCCTTAACTTTTTGTTTTCTAACTCTCACTTTTTTCTTTATTGCTTCATTTGAAATATTCTGATTATAACTTCCAAAAGAATTTTTACTATTTAAAGCATGTTCATACAACATCTGTCTGGTTTCTTCATCCATCTCATAATCGCTTTCTTCATCTTCTTGATCATGATTTAAATCATCTTCTTGATTTAGATCATAGTGTTGATCTTGATTATCATCATGATCTTGATTATCATCTTGATAATCATCATCTATAATGACATCATCATTATTATTAGTTAGTGGTTGTTTTTTACTAGCCATTATTTGTGTATTAATTGTTAAAGTTCTTATGTTTATAAATGAAGAAATATCAATTTTTTTTAAATATATAACAAATTTAATGATTTGCTTAAATAATATAACAAACTATTAGTCCCCACCTAGTCTTCTCCCTGTACCAGAAAATGGAATAAAATTTGAACTAATACCATATTTTCTTCTATTTTCATCTCTTCTTTTTTTATCTTCTTCATCCTTTTTTTTAATATTTTCTTCATTTTCTAATTCTTCTATTCTTTTCCTTTCATTTTCTTTTTTTCTTTTTATTTCTAGTTCTTCTCTAATCTTTTTTTCTTCTAATTCTTTTGCTAAAAAACTATTGTACAATTCTACTTCTAAATCAACATTAATAATATCAATCACATCCATGTTAATATCCATTAATTGATCACTATTATCTGTTGTATTTTCTGTATTAAACATTTCTGAATAATCATGAGAAATATCTTTGATTTTAATTAAGTATTTTTTATCCATGATATCAATTTTAATAGTTGAATTATATTGTAAAAGTGAAAACTTTGATAAAACAGATTCTAATATTACATCAGATTCAGGAATATCGAAAAATGATTTATCTAAAGGTTCTAGAATAACTTTAGAACCTTTAATAATATTAGTAACAAGCTCAACATCTAATTTTGAATTTTCATCAACTGCTAAGTATTCCATAAGCCAGAAGGGTAAAATTACTGTATTATCAGGAGCACTAAATTCCATAACACTAGAATAATTTACTATACCTAATTCATTATTTATTACTTTAAAAAAATATTTTTCTATTTTCTTATTAACAATATTTTCCAAAAAATCTTTTGGTAAAATTATGCTATTAGTATTCTCAAGAGTATCTTTATCACTTGTAAAGCAAGAAGATACTGATAGTTTCTTTTTAATTACCATCTTTAATTTATTATTAGTAATAAAATATTTAATAATAATTACAAAAATATTCAATTTTTATTTTATAACATAGCTAATAGTTTTAGTTTGTTTTGATCATTTATGTATTTTATTCTATATATTTTTTTTCCATCAGCTGTAACTTCAGATTCAGTATTTTTCTCTAATTTAGATTCAGTATTTTTCTCTAATTTAGATTCAGTATTTTTCTCTAATTTAGATTCAGTATTTTTCTCTAATTTAGATTCAGTATTTTTCTCTAATTTAGATTCAGTATTTTTCTCTAATTTAGATGCTGGACATGTCATTAAATTTGGATCTTTAATTGATTCATATGAATCATCAGATGAGTCATCATTAACTGTAACTAATTCTATTTGTTCATGATCAGAATCATAATCTGGATCTTTTACTTCATTAAAACTAAATTTATCTACATAATTATTTAGTTGTTCCTTTTCTTTTTTTGATAATAAAATTCTATTATCTTGAACATTCTTGATTATCATTAATACTCTAACTTGTTCTAAACTTAATATACCATTATCAATTATATCATTATATTTACTTGTATCATAATTTTTATTAATTAAATCATTAATTGACAAATTAACAGTCATATATTATAATATAATATATTTTTTTCTTAATTTTAATTAATAATGTTTACTGATAAAAGAAAAGAAGAAATCTGTCGTCAAATATATATAAATAATATATTTGATGAATTTCATGAAAACAAATTATATTCTAGAAAGAGATTAATTACTAATTATAGACAAGCTTTAGCTATTGCTTTATCAATTGCTAATAATAAGTGTCTAAATCTTAATAATTTAAAAAAAGATTATTTAGTTAATATGAAAGTTGATGAATTATTGAGATTGATAAAAACTAAAGAATTGCAAAAATTAGTTAAACTGGATAAAAATTATAAAAATGATATTAAAGATTTCAAAACAAAAAAAGAATTATATGCGAAATATTTTAATAAAACAAAATTTATTAATAAACTAGTATTTTATCTAAAAAAATATTAAATTTTTTTATATCCAAATAATTTAAAATCCTTATGATAAATTTCATTAATTAATTTAATATTTTTAATAGATAAATCTTCTATTTTAAATTTTTTTTTATTTTTATTAATTTCAGGTGCTTTTAAATAGTCAATATTTGTATTATATCTTTTAAATAATTCATTTAATTCATTTTCTAAATTTTCAAAATGAATTACATTATTCTTTTTAACTATTGATTTTCCGGTTGAATCATATATATATAAATAATGAGGATTCCAATGACCATTAACCAAATATTTATTTTTTTCTAATAATTCTTTCAAATGATTAAGTCTCATATTAATCCATTTATTTATATTATCATTTGAACTATTTTCATTTATTTTTAATTTGTAAAATTTTTCAAAATGTTTACTTTTATACCCTCCCCATTTACAATAACATTCGCTAATAACTCGATCATATGGATTTCGAACAATTAAGAAAAAATCATATTTCTCTTTTATTTTATGTAATAATTCCAAATTATAATAAATAGTCGGTACATGCCAAAAAGCTTTATCTTGTATATATTCTAAATGCGAAGTTAATAATTCTATATCTTTATCATGACGTCCCCATTTAACATTAAATAATATTCCTAATTCTTCAATTGCAGTTCCAGCAGTTTTTGTTATATGAATAAATTTTAATTTTTTAATTTTATCTTTCATTAATAATTAAAAATATTTTTTATTCTGAAATATTTAAATTAAAAAAATATTTAGATATGATTAAAATATTTCTTTGATAATTCATAAACTGAAAATCCAATACCCATGCTTAAAAATGAAATACTAGCTCTAGACATACCCCCTCTAAAAAATATTAGATAATTATTATCTTTCATTGAATCAATAAAAATATTTTTAACTGAAATATTATTTCCTTTATTAGATTGAATTATTGTTTTAAAATAATCTATTGGTTGTGTAACTATACTAGATACAAAACCTGAACCGGCAGCTAATGCAAAATTAGTAGAAGTATTATTATTGCTTGAATTAGTAGAAGTATTATTATTGCTTGAATTAGTTTTCAATAAATGATTAAAAACTGTAGCAAATCCAACATTTCTTAAAAAAGTAACTCCAAATCCTGATGATATATTATTAGATTTTATTAGATCTTTAATAATATCAGAATATGAATCTTTATAAATCATTCTTCTAATTTTTATCTGTTCTATGGGATAATCTACCACAGTTTGAAACGATCCAGCTAATGCTCCAGACATTGCATATTTATAAGAATACTTATCAAAATATTTTTCTCCAAAATCTTGAGTACACCAAAATATTAATCTCATTGGTGCAATTCCATATATTCTTGTGAATAAGCCATTATACATTGTTTTGAAGTTAAATTTATTAAAAGTACCATTATATGCATTAAATTGTCTAAGTGTTTTATAATTGTCGATTGGATGAGTTACCAGCACTTCTACTATACCTGCTAATACCCCTGACTTATATTTTGTTGCTTTTTCACCCATTTTTCATTATACTCTTATTCATAGATTGATAGATAAAGATTGATAAATTCAAAATTTTTTTATTTAGTATATATAATAATATATATTATGGCTGCTTTTTTATTAGGGTTAACTGGAATTTATTTTGTCAATAAAATTAAAAAAAATCAAATTCAAAAAGGAGGTGTTCCCCACGCGACAACCAAGGACAGTTATGGATTTCAAAATAGTGATTTCTTAGTAAAAATTATTTTTTCTGATTATAGAAAAGAAGATATAGATAATTATGAATCTGGTTCAGAAATACCGGGTGATTTTGATGGTTTAACATTTATACAAACTGATGGTGACAATGGGTTTTTCTTTTTAAATCATGAAAATTATCCTGGAGGTTCAGTTTCTAGATTAACCTATCAAGATGGTATGGTTGTAAAGTCTGAGTTATGGAAAGGAAGTTTAGCAAGACCTTGTTCTAATCATAAAACACCATGGAATACTATTTTAACTAATGAAGAATATATGAGTTCAGACAAGGGTTTAGGATATGTATATGAATTAGATCCTTATGATAGAAATAATTTTAAAAAATTAGAAGGATTAGGACGAATGTGGCATGAAAATACTTTACCAGTACCAGATTCTACTGTCCCTGGAGGATACTATTTTTTAACGACCGATGATAGGTCAATGATTCAAGAAGGTGGTAGTTTATATAAATTTGTTCCTAATCAAAGTCAAGATTTAACTAACGGTAGTTTATATGTTTATCAAGCTACTAATGAAGGTACTTGGTTAGATGATCAAGTTTCTGGAGAATGGATATTAATTCAAGATCCTACAGATATTAAAAAATATAATCAAGAAGGAACACCTTATTACAAAATGGAAGATTTAGAATATAATACCCAAGATGGATGTGTCTACATATGTGTAGGAGGAATGAAAGATGGAAATTTAGGCGGAATTTATAAATTTAATCCAGAAGATAATTCAATGCAAAGATGGTTGAAGTGTGAAAATACAAATGGTAAATTAATTAATCCTGATAATATTGATATTGATAATCAGGGTAATTTATATATTGGAGAAGATAAAAGAAGTAGTAATATTTCTATATATGGAAATAATAGATTAGTTAAAGTAAATTATCAAAATCCAGATAATCTAGAAGTTATGTTAATTGGGGCAGATCATATAGGTGAAGTTACAGGTGTTCTTTTATCACCTGATCAAACTAAGTTATGGGTAAATTGGCAACATGGTAACGACTCTGATTTAGGATATTTTAACGAATTAATAGAAATTAATTTAAACAATTAATTATTATTATTAATATTATGTTCGATATTGATTATAATTTATTATTAGATGATAAATTTGTTTACGGATTAACAAGTAATGTTTTAAAAACTCAAAATACCAATAAAATTTTAGAAAAAGGACCTTATGGTTATATTATAATTGAAAATAATAATATTAACTCTATTTTAAATGATCATTTTGTAATGAAAATTTTAAATAGTATTCATCTTTATACTATGACTAAAGAAGACCCATATATCATCTTTAAACTTAAAGATTTGGGTAAATTAAATGACAATAATTATGATTCTAATTTGTATAACACAATATGCATTTCTATTTTATCTAATGAAAATAAAATTCTAAGAGAACAACTAAATGATTATACAAATCCATCACCAACTAAAAAAAGAAAGTTAGTTTGTTAAATTGTCATAATATAATAATTTAATATATTGATTAATTTTTTTTTTATTTATTGAATTTTTTAGTTTTAAAAGAAATATAACATTATATTGAATAAATTTATCTAATTTTAATAATTCAGAATTAACATATTTTTTAAAATTAAATATTTTAAATAATAATTTTTTATTTTCAATATGAATATTTAATATTTTCATATGTGGATCCAAATAAAATTTTATTTTATTATCTGTTTTTTTTATTTTTAATAAAGATAAATCTAATAAGATAAATAATTTTCTTTCAATAAATTTCATTTCTAAATAAAATAAACAAGCAATTATTTCTTTTTGATATTCTATATTATTATTAAAAAATTCTATAAAATTTTCTCCCCTTTTCTTATTTTTTTGTTTAATTATTCTAAAAAAATTATCATACCAAAAAATATTGTTTATAATAAAAGTGTTAATTTTATAATCTTTTTCAAAATTTATAATTTTATTTTTTAAAGTTGTTAAATCAAACATTAAAAATAAAGTTTAGTTTTTAATATTATTTTATAAGTTTTTATTATAATGAAAAATTTATTAATTAAATCAGAATCAATATCTGATAATTTAGATATAAAATACGCAGACGTTGTTAGCATCCAAAATAACCTAGATGAGTCTTATGAATCATTATATGAGTCTCTAGGATTGGTGGGAGAACAATATGATTTAGTTTATGGTTATGGGGACAAAAAAGTTATTGATTTTACCAAATTTATTTCAAAAATGTTAGGTTGTAACTATGTTTTAATCCCAACAATTTTAGAACATGACAATATTTTCAGAAGTAAAATAACAGATCTTAATAATAATTTTTCAACCTATGATATACATTTAGATCCTTTAAAAATAATAATTGATGATAATATTTTAAAAAAAGTAGAAATAGAAAAACAATCAGCAGGATGGGCATGTATTATTGCTAGTTTAACAGCTTGTTATGCTTGGAGAAATTATCCTCATTATTTTAAAATGGAGTATGATTCAGAAATTGATTTTGAAATAAATACTTGTGTTTCAAAAATAAAAGCACCTGATTCTGAAGAAAATAGAAGAGAATTATGTAATGCTTTAAAAATATTTGTAGATATTGAAAATACATTTGACACTAATATTTTTAAGGAATCTGCTGAACATTATTTCGTATATAACTTAAGTAAATATACTAATTTAAATTGTCAATTTGGAGAAGCATTAGCTCTAGGTATTTTAGTTATATCTCATATTATAAATATTGGTTTAGCTAAAAGAGCTCACCATTGTATGAATAAAGCTGGCTTAAAATGCTTTTTGCCTTCAAAAAAAATATTAATTAAAACATTATCTACCCTTAAAGATTTTGTAGAAGATAATGAATTAAATTATTCGGTAATTAATACTAAAAAATTTTACTTAGCTGATTTAAATTCTATTATTGATAAAGTTTATTTAATGGGATTAGATTTAAATCATAAACACGAAGGAGGTAAACTTAAGATTTACTAAATAGATTTAGCTAAAGCACCCATTGGATCCCAAGGAGGTAAGATTGTATATTTTTCTTTTTGAATAATATCTAACTCTTGATTATTTAGATATTTTTTATTAATCAAAACTTCATAAACATATTCGCTAAACCAATCATCAGTCATCATATAATAACCTTTAGCTGGTCCTTTTTCAGCCCATGAATTTTCTACTTCCCATCTATTAACTTTATCTAGATTTCCACAAACCGAATTATTTTCACTAACAATATTACATCCACTGAAAACCATTGCATGTGTCATTAATGATTGTTTGTATTCTAGCCTTTCAGCTTTATCCAAAGTAAATTGAGTATTTAGAGGATGTTGATATGCTAATAAATCTAGATCCATTACACATTCACTTTTAAGATGTTCTTTACCTACATCACAACCAAACCATACAGGACTACCATCTTTAATACTTTGCATAGTTGTTTCTTTGAGTCTTTCAATTGGCAAATTAAGATATCTTACTTTGAATCCTTCAACTACGTTACCCAAATATTTTACTGTATATAATTGATGATAAGGATGATTACTTCTTGGATCATTGATTAAACAATAATAATCATTTACATTGAAAGGTACATTATTTTTGTAAAAAGTTTGAGGGGTCAAGTCTTTGATAACGTTATAACCTTCTTTACTAACATATTCCCAATTAAAATTTGTTGGAGGAGAACCCAAAAATTTAGAAAGCAATCCATAAGTTTCTTTTAACATTTCATTTTTAAGTTTTCTTTTATCGTCTGATGTACCTTGATGATTAATTAAATCTCTGGAAAATTGTCTAATTTTATATGTAAGAATAGAATTCATTTCTCTAGAATAAGAACTGTGTCTACTTTCTGGGTACACTGACTTTGGTACTAAACCATATTTATTAATCAAATTTGCAACCATATCCCATTGACCACCATCTGATAGAGGATCTGATAATAAATGTTGAATCATTTGACTATTTAGTTGATGTTCTGAACTAGCATCGATTACTGATTCTAAAACATAATTACTTCTTTCAAGTTTATCCCAAAAGAAAAGATAACTTTGTGAAAACTCAAAATCTTTTAGAGAATATTTAACTAACATCTCTTTTCTAATTACATTTAAAGCTGCGAAAAGCCAACATCTACCACTAGATCTTTGATTAGTTATTTTTGCTCTAGGTTCTACTTGATGAGAATAAATATGATTAGTAGTTTGATAAACATCTCTATTTACAAATGAATCCTGTAAAGGGTTATTACTAAGAACATTTTGTACCATCAAATGATTTGGATCTGTCATGTAAGCATTTTGCCACATGCTAATATTTGTCATTAAAATTCCTGCCATATAATAAATTGTATTTACCATATTTTTAAATATACTTGTTTGTTTTACTTTTAAGATAATTTTAATAAATTTAGATTTTACATTTTCAATCTAACCAAATCTGTTTTTTTTGATTTTTCATTTTCAATATTAATTTTTTATATCTTTTTATAAAATATATAAAAAATGAAATATCAAATCGGTTATTCAGACAATTTAAATAACAACTATGGTAATTATTTTGTAAAAACCAGAAACACTTCCGAAATAGTATATGATTTTGAGAGAGCAAGATATATAATATTAGGTTTAGATCCTTATGATGCAAAAAAAAATTATGTATATTTGTCAACAGATATTACTAGAATGTTAAGATTAGAAGAACTTACTCATTCATACGGAAATGGTGCATTAGTTTATAAATCTAATTATTTTTGTAATGGTCTATGGCATTTTAATTTACACATAAATTCAAATCTAAATTGCTATATGTTAGTTTTAGTAAATGATTTTGGATGCAGACCCCCATATGTTCCTGACTTATCATCTAAATTATTACCACCAATGTCACCTGTTGGGATACCATCATTAAATAATACTCCTACAATGACGGCCCCTGATTCTACAATCTATGTATCTCCTGTAGAAGATGTCAGATATGAATATGTTAAAAAAAAAACTAAACCCAGATCGGATGATTTTGATGATTCAAGCGAATCAGAATCATCAAAATCTAAGAAAAAGAAAAAGAAAACTAATTCTAAAAAAAAATCTAAAAAAAAGATAGCTAACAAAAAGAAGTAAATAAAATCAAAATTTTAAATAATTAATATAAATAATTAATATAAATAATTAATATAAATAAAAAAATAAAACTTAATTATATTAATGACAAAATATAAAATTTTTTATAATCAAAATGCTGGTTCAGCAGTATTATCACAATTTAATATTTTTACTACAGGTATTGTAAATTGGGCTAATTTTTATCAAGAAGATCAAAATTTGATACAAATATGGAATAAAGAATTAAAGAAATTTATTTTTTCGAAAATATCACCTAATTTTACCGAAATAAATATTTATCATTATGATCCAATATATGATGCAGGAACAAGATCACGATTAGCTATTTCAAAAATTAAAGAAAGTATTGAATATGTTAATTCAAATTTAATACCAAATGATTTTGGAACTGAAAGGGTAAATTTATCAGAATTTTTTGATAGACCATTAGATATTGCTAGAATACAAGCTTTAAGAAACCCATATATTATTCTAGATTTTGCTCATGTATTTGATTATATCCCTTTAAAGAATCATGTAGTAATAGGTAATAATTACAGTGAAGACAGTGATCAACGACCCCTTAAATTAAATGTTTTAAGAACGGGGTATATTGGAAATGGTTTTGGTCGACTTTTTTCAACAACTAACACCTTTACTATTAATCCAGATGGTAGTTTATATACTTATATAGACAAAATGATAGATTTAGGAATTGAATATGATTATAAAAATCCTGAATATTATTTTGAAACTATTTTAAAAAAAACTATTCAAAGAATAGAACAAACTGTTAAAGATTTAAAAGGTGGAACACCAATTTATAAGATTGAACATATTATTAATGATGTTTTACCAGAACAAATGAATCTAGTTAATTTAATAGTAGATAAATTTATGAATGGAACTTATTCTGATTCAGAAACAATTATTGTTGAGTTAACACAAGAAGTTATTTCTCTAAAACTTGAATTTATTTTACAAACTCCAATAAGAGAATAAAAATTGAATATTAATCTTTATTATTATTGATTAATAAAAAAAAAAAATTAAAAAAATGACTTGCCCGATATGTCTTGAAGAAATTAATAATGTTAAAAAACTACAATGTAATCATGAATATTGTACTGAGTGTATAAATCAATGGACACAAAATACATGTCCAATGTGTAGAGATGTAATCATAAATTCAGAATTAGGCTTGAGATGCTATGCTAGTTTAGAATTGTATGGAACTTATAAAAATTGTAGAATATTTCAGGGTAATTTAAATGGATTTAGACCTACAATAGATAACTATTTAGAAGATCCTAGAATTACAAGGTGTGTTAATAATCAACATAATATGATTATTAATAAACCTTATGGAATAACTATTTTTTGTCAAGATTGTAGAAAAATTATCCCATTTAATTGGTTAAAATAAATTATTATATTATTCTTTAGGAATTTTAAATCTATTAGGGCAATTATAATTATGACTAAATAATGATAAATCATATGGATTTTGAGGAGCTGCTGTTCCAGTTATAGATTTACATGATGGACATTGATATCTTTTAGGATTATTTAAAACTATTGGTTTGAAATACCCTCCTTCACTTTTTCTATTTTCTATTTCTAAATTCATTTTATTTTTTTGTGCATATTCTTGAGTTTCATCAGTAGGATTATGATTAAGATTATACCATTCAGTTTCTTCAACAGGAACTTCAGGAAAGATTTTTGCTAATTCTATGATCATATTAGCTATTGGATTTGTATCTAAACCTATAAATTCTGTAATAAATAATTCTTTTTTATCAAAATCTCTTGGATGATAAGATTGAATAAGTCTTGGAAAAGTATCTGAAAATTTAGGTTCACATAATAAAATTATTTCTTTATCAACAGGTATTTCCGCAACATCCATATTACTATTTATAGCAATTTTTCTAACTGATTTTAATTCAGGATAACAGAATTTTAAAGCATCTTCCAAAGCTAAAATACCAGTACCTGAATGAACTCCGTCAATTATTGTAACATTATCTCTAATAAATAAATCTTTTTCTATTAATCTAGTACAATACATTCTGTTTTCATTTAATTTATCAATCGATTTAACACCGCCCTTACTATGGGGTAAAATAACTATATTAACAATATCTGGATTATATATTGGAAAATTCATCATTGCTAAACAATAATAAGATGGTGACTGACCACCACAAATAATAGTGGATGGTCCTTGATATAATAATTCAGAATAAATTTTATATGAAGCTTCAATTAATTCTTTGACACAATCCCCTATAGTTGCTACATATGGTTCACCAATATCAAAATCTATTTTTTTAGGTATTTGAGTATTAGTTAAATATTTGCTTTGATAATCAATTAAATAAACAATTTTATTCATAATAATTGAAAGTTAGATAATAATTATTAAATAAATAAAGATTAATTCAACATTTTATATTTGTTTTACAATGTTTTCAATTTGGGTTTTTATATTATTTTTAATATTGTAAATCTTATCCAACTTTCACCTTATGTATAAGGATAGAATTAGTTTTAATTCTATAACAGTACAATCATAATATTCTGTTATATCAAAATTAAAAATTTATTAGGTTATATAGATTCAATAAGAATATCTAAATCCTCCATTATTTCTTGATTTTGTTCGGTAATTTCATCAGGTGAATTCATTATAACTACCAAAACATTAGGTGTTTCATCTGAGTAAAAACTATCTATATCATCATATTGATATGATAAAGATATTGTTTCCAAATCTTCGTCAGAGTAAAAACTATCTATATCATCATATTGATATGATAAAGATATTGTTTCCAAATCTTCGTCAGAGTAAAAACTATCTATATCATCATCATGTTGGGATGATAACGATATTGTTTCCAAATCTTCATCAGAAGAATAATCATTTAATACTAGTTTGTTATTATAAGATTTATCTAAAGATTCATCATATGAATCTATTGAAAAATATTTAAACTGCGAATCCATTTTATAAAAATTTTATTTATAAAAAAGATATATACAATATTTAAATACAAAAAATTTCAACTTTTAATCAAAAAAGCATCCGGGATCAAAAACATCAAACACACCTTTTCTTGTATGTTTTCTTGTATTTGTTTTTGTATGTGTTTTTTCATTTTCTTCTATTATGTAATCGATCATATTCATTATTAACATCGTTATATTCATTAAAAAAATTCCAATTAGTATTAATAATATTGTAAATAGTAGTATATTCATTATTTTTTTTTATAAATATATTAAATCATGTAGTTAAATATTTAATTTCAATTTTTTATAAATTTATTACTTAAAGATAATTTGTGTTATTTTATTAGAGATGAGCAATATTTTTAATTATCATAGTAATAATAATTATATTTATACAAATCAAGAAGATGCTCTTAGAATTATGTTAGAAAGAAATGTTTTTTTAACTGGCCCAGCGGGGAGTGGTAAAACATTCTTATTAAAAGCATTTATAGAAAACTCTTTAAAAAGTAATAGGAAAGTAGCTGTTACTGCTATGACTGGTTCAGCAGCTTATTTAATTAATGGAAGAACACTGCATTCTTGGGCAGGTATTAGACTAGGTAAAGAAGATAAAGAAGAATTAGTAGACAAAATTTATGGAAATTTTAAAGCTAGAGTAAATTGGAAATATGTAGAAACATTAATTATTGATGAAATTAGTATGTTAACATTAACTTTATTAGGAAAATTAGATTACATAGCTAGAAAGATTAGAAATAATGATCAACCTTTTGGAGGTATTCATTTAATATTATCAGGTGATTTTTGTCAATTACCCCCAATAGAGGATTTAGAAGAAGAAAATCAAAATAAAGATTATTGTTTTAAATCATCATTATGGAATGATATTATAGATTATAATTTATGTTTGAATACAATTTACAGACAAGAAGATAATGTATTTCAGAAAATGCTTAATAAAATTAGAATAGGTAAAGTAGATAATGATATTAGTAAAATTTTAAGAAAGTGTACCAGAAAAAAAATAAATAAAGATGCATTAATTCAACCAACCAAATTATTTCCATATAAGAAAGATGTTGAAAGAATTAATAAGAAACATCTTTTAAAATTAAATAACAATGTAATAACACATGATATAAAAACACAAGTAATTGAATTAGTGTCTAATAAATGGAACAAAAATGAGATTGATTATCAAAGTAAATTAATGGATTCTAATCATCCTTATGTGAATAAACTAGAAATATGTATTGGAGCTCAAGTAATGTTAAATGTTAATTTAAAACAAGAACTTGGTTTAATTAACGGATCTAGAGGTGTAATTATAGGAATTCAAGAAGAAACTTATTATCCTGAAGTAGAATTTATGTCAGGATTAAGAATGGTAGTAGAACCTTATACTTGGGAATATGAAATAGAAAATAAAGGAATCATTAAAAAAACACAAATACCTTTAGTGTTATCTTGGTGTATGAGTATTCATAAATCTCAAGGATTAAGTTTAGATTGTGTTAAAATTGATATTGGTAAGAAAATTTTCGAATACGGACAAGCTTATGTTGCTTTGTCCAGAGTCAGATCTCTTTGTTTAAAACCAGAAGAAGGGAAAAATGAAGGTTTATATATTGTTGAATATTCAGCAGATAAAATAAAATGCCATAAAGATGTTCTTAATTTTTATAACAGATTTATTTAGTTTCATAATGATATAAATACTCTTTAGAATTTTTTTTTGGCAAACAACAAATGAAACATAAACTATGAGAATAACAGCTAACACATTTTCCACAAAAGTCTTTATTGTCACAATATCTATGTGTACTCCTTACTAATGGAGAAATTTGAAAGAAAGTTTCATACTTACCATTAAGAATATATTCAGCGAATTTTTTCTTTAAATTAACTAAATTTGTAGACATGCTTGAATTCGTTGTATCTATTATAGATACACTTGAATTTGTATTAAAAGCAAGATTATTACTTGCATTCATTTAAAATTATTATAATAAAAAAGATTTTATATTAGAATAATTTAATTCAATTTTTTTTTATTCCCTCATAATCTCTTCATTATTCATTCTTGAAAAATGATTATCAGGGTTAGTATCAAAATTTAGAATTTGTTTTTGAATTATGTTTACTGCTATATCAAAAAAATTATTTTTTTTTTTTAGATCTTTTTGGTCTTTTATTACTTGATTATTATGTTTATTATCTTGAATATTTGTAGATTTAATATTATCCATTTCAATAATATTAATTATACTAAATTAATAGTTAAGTAGCTTAATTACAATATTTTAATCCTGCCATACCTCCTTCAATTTCTAAATAATTATAATTGACACCATAAATAGTAACATTTAAATTTTCATCACTAATATTTTTTAATTGATTATTATTTAATAAATCTCTTTTAACATTCTTTTTAGTTATATCATTAATAGTAAATTGTAATTGTGAATTATCAACTCTGGAAAAATTTAATGAACCCATTGGTACACCTGCTGTAGGGTTGGAACTAAATGAATATAAATAAACATTATGTTCTAATTTATTTCTGTAATTTTCATAATTTTGAAGGAAATAATAATATTTATAATCTTTCCATTCTACTCTAGGGAAACCATTAATTAATATTCTAGCTTCTCCTAAAATATGATCTTTTCTTAAAGAATTATAGTCAGCTACAGTTTTATTGGGAATACCATTCATAAATTTATCAAAATATTCTGGAGTTTGATATTCAGTTTTTAAGGAAAAATTCAAAGGGTCTGGTTGAGATTTTACATAATTATTTGAAAAATAATAAAACATTTCTTTTACAGGATGATTAAAATTTAATTCTACAGATTTACCACTACCTACAGCAGCTTCTATTTTTTGAGTTTGTGTAATTAAAAACTTATGAGATTTTTGAGAAATTCTTATTCTTTCTTTTGAATCTAAGTAAATATAATTACAATCCAATCTACAACCTTCTAAGTCTTGTTTAACCATAGGATTAGTTTTTTGAGAATGAACAAAACCTTGATTATTCTCTTTTTTATCTAAAACTTGATAACATTCAGACCATTCTCTAAATTCTACTTCAATTTCAACACTATGATGTTGCAAAGCAATTAAAGGTAATGCATCAGATAAATTATTACAAAACCAAAATTTAAGAGGGATATAAACCCAAGTTGAATCGATTTCTTCTGCAGGAGTATTTAAGTTACCATCCATACCAATTAAACATAATTTATTAAAATCATCATCATATAAATCATTAAAGATTTGCATAAAATCACCAGTTTGTTCATCTATTAGTTGACCACCAATAAATAATTTAATATTTTTAACTAGAGCATTTCCAATATAATCAACCCATCTAACATAATAATTGTTTGTTTTTGTTGTTAAAAAATCTCTAGCAATTTTAGGTAATTTGATTACTAAATAAGCTGTATTAAGTAAATCACCTTCTCTTTCTACTACAAATCTAATTTTGGAACCCCAATTAACAGATCCTTTAGGTTGCATAGATGAAGTAGATTTTACAAAATTATTTATCTTAGGATCTTTTGATTGAAAAACACTGTATTTTTCATCTTCAGACAAAAAGTTAGCATCTTGTGCACCAATAGCTACTAGCTGTGTTAAAGCACCACTTGCCATTCTTTATAATATATTGTGTAACAAAATTTTTTTTAGAATAAAAAAAAATTTTATTAAATAAATCTAAAAATTTCTCTTATAAATGGATTTGCTACATTTATAACTAAATTATTAATAAACGATTGTTGTCTACACAAAGGACATGTATTACTAGTTTGATAATGTTCGTTTATACAATTATAATGAAATCTGTCACTATGAGCACAATTCATTCGGGTTATATCATCTGTTGGACCAACCGCATCTAAACATATTGGACAATCTGGATCTTGTGATTCAATAGCTGTTGCTTCTTGTGATTCAATAGCTGTTGCTTCTTGTGATTCAATAGATGTTCCTTTTTGTGATTCAATAGATGTTGCTTCTTGTGATTCAATAGCTGTTGCTTCTTGTGATTCAATAGCTGTTACTTCTTGTGATTCAATAGCTGTTACTTCTTGTGATTCAATAGCTGTTGCTTCTATTCCTTCAGTAGCTATTCTTTCAGTAGCTATTCTTTCAGTAGCTATTCTTCTTTCTTCTCCTGTAACTTTAACTAAATTTCTTACTTCTCTATTATATCTTGTTCTCAAATATATAATATCTAATGGTCTTTGATTTAATAATATTTGTAATGTTCCTCTTGATTGATTTCCTCTTAAATTTTTAAGTAGTAAATTTAAAATAGTATTTTGAATTTCTTCTGATGCTTGAATTAATATAGAATAACTATAAATACCATATTTCATATGAGGTACTTCTTCATCTATAATTGGTTCTTCATCTTCATCTATTATTTTTAATCCTTGATGAATATTTACGCAATTATTATTTACTAATTGATTTATTAATTCAATATCACCTTGATCTACTGCTAAGAATAAACTAGATTTTATATAAAAAGATTTAGCTCTTCTAGTTAAAAAATCTTTTGTTCCGGATTTTATTAAAAATTTAATAATTTTTGTACTTCTTTTATAAATAGCATAATTTAATAAATTACCAAATCCTTCAATATCTACTGATATTTCTTCATTGATACTATCTCTTTGAGTTCTTGTTAAATGATTCTCATATATCTTTTCAACAAATTTAATTAATTGACCTATATTATTTATATTATCTCTTCTATTAATTAAATTATATGATATTATTTGAAATATTTCAAAATTATCATATTTTATAGCAAAATGAATAGGTAATTCATAATTTTCATTAAATGAATGTTTAACACCATTAATTTTAAGTATTTTTTTTAAATATTCTTTTGAAGATAATAATACTAAATAATGAATAATACTATTTTTTTCTCTTGTTAAATATATAATATCTTGAAGTACACTATCATCCAGATTTAATAATTTAAGTCTATCATTAGTATTAAAAGATTTTTTTAAAATTCTATCTATGTATATTTTAAAAATATAACTTTTATTTGTAACAATTGAATACATAAATTCTTTTTGATTTATTTTTTGATATTCTAATATTTTATTTAAAATAAATGAATTATTTCCAAGAACAGCTATAAATTGAGCATTTTCATCATAATAAAATTTTATAACTCGCTTATCTATATTGTTTTTATTATTTTTTTCAAATAATTGAATAATTTCATTATTATTGAGATAGACACAATATTCGAAAAAATTTAAAGATTGAAATATTGGCTGTAATGCTATAGGTATAAATTTACCTTCTATTTCATTATTTATAAATATATTACTGGTTCCTCTATGTGAAAGTATAACTGATTTTTTAAAAAGATAATCAATACAATCTAACATTTGTTTTTTCTTAAATTCATCTAAAAAATAATATCTTAAACAAGCTTTCATCAAAGGAGAATTATTTTGTTGATCTAAATGATTTAAACTAGATAATTCTAATTTCTTTAAAAAATCTAAATTTTGATGTATTATAGCAATATGAGCTAAATTTTGTCCTTCAGAATCAACATAATTTATAGGAAACCCAAATCTTTCAATACAATATTCAGTATCCTTAACATTACCTTTTTCAATTGACTTGAGTGCAATTTTATTAATATTATTATCATCATCAGGATATTCTTTTTCTAATTTATGGTACAAACATTTATTTAAATAATCATAACAATCTTGATTTCCATTACAAATTGTATTTTGAAAAGAACTACCTGGATAGTTAGTAATTTGTACTTGATTGAGTTTTTGCCAATTGATAGATTTAAGTTCATTTGGATTTGCAGTAATTTTATTAATTAAACCATCACATTCTAAATAAGAATTTATTAAATCATTCATTTCACCAGGTATTTTTTGTATTGATCCACCTGTTTTTTTTGATATTTGTTTTAAATTATTATACTTGTTTTTGTATTTAATATAAAGACTTTTGTAATTACGATTTAGATTATTCTTTGAATCATTAATATAGCCTTTATCAATAATAGTATTTTTTTTCATATCTATATATTATTAATAATAAATTTTTTTTCTTATTAAATTATAAAATTAATGAGGAGATTAAAGTAGAAAATGGAGATTTAAAGCTTAAAATAAATAAACCGGATTTTTTATTTTAAGATTTAACTAACATTAGTTTGGGATGGACAAAATATAGCAAATATAATTTATTAATTAAATTATTTTCAAATAATCATCCAATTGAATTCATAAGTGCTGAATCATATAATAAAAATTTATCAAATGAATAAGAATCGTGTGAATTACATTCGAATGATTCTGATCCTTCTTTTAGAAATGTTGATTCAATATCAAGTGATTATGTATTTTAAAAAACATAATTTTCATCAGTATTTTTAGCCCAGTCAAACCTGGTTAGGGATGTTTTAGTAAAAATTTTATCTAAAGGTACATTATATTTTTTTGAAAAAGCTACAAGAATTCTAGGATCAATATAATTATCTTTAGAGGTACCTAATGAAACATTTTTCATTTTCTCTTTTGTTTGCTTTTTAAGTCTTATTAATTTAATTTTTTGTTGTAATTTATTAATTCTTTCTTTCTTATTTTTACTGTTACTAGTTTTAGTTTTTTTTAATGTAGCTTTAGTTTTCTTAATTTGTTCATCCATTTTATCTAGTTGTGAACTAAAACTTTTAGAAACAGCTTTTTGATGATTACATAAAATAGCTACCTCAGCATTTGCTTGATTTATCAAATTTGTCAAAATATTAACTCTTTCTTGTTCAGATAATTTTTTTAGTTTATCTTTTTCTACTTTAGCTAATTCTTTTTGAAAAGTTTCTGATGCATTATATGTTCTAAAAACTTTAGCTGTTAATTTATTCATATATGATTTTAAATAATCATTCATTGTTTGTGAACTAATTAGATCAAATAATTGGTCTTTATTAGATTTATCTTTCATAAAATCTTCTAAATTTTTGTAAACTATAGGTGTTACTCTAACTTTATTACAATATCTAATAGAATCTTTACCTAAGAAATCTAATTTGATTATATTATCATCAGCTAGTTTAATATGTTCAACTCTTAATGAAGTTACACCTACAGTATCAGCAGATTTTTTTTTATTTTTTTGACTTCCTACTCTTAAAGCTAATGTATCTATAAAGTATAATGCAGTTGCTAATTGTTTAGTTTTTAAATCTTCTGATTCTAAATTTTTGTTATTATTTAAATGAACTCTTTTAATAATTTCCTTTAATTTTCTAGCTCTATCAAATTTTTTTTCATCACTTTTTGATTTAAATTCAGATTCATTACTAGTAAAAACATATTTTGTTTTTCCAGAAATATGATCTTTCCATGAAGCTAACCAAACAGCAGTATTATCATGAATAACTTCTTTCCATTTATGTCCAGGTAATGAAGGTTCTGGAACTTTAACATCTTTACTTATATTTATAGTAACATCTTCCGGTTGAATAATTGGTTTTATTTTTCCAATTTTAGGATGAGTACCTCTTCCCATAAAAATACCAGTTGGTTCAATTCTAAAGTTACCAACCTTTACTTTATTACCATCTATATAACAATAAGCATATTTTTCTTCTATTTTTGCTTTTTTTTCTTTAATTTCTTCTTTTTCTTCCTTAGATAAATTGGCTAAAATTTCTTTATTTTCTAAATAATCTTTATAAATTAAACTAAAATTACAATCATCTAAATTTTTAATCGGTGTATCTTTTTTTAATATTTTTTGCCAATCATTCCAAAAATTGGTTCTAAATGTTTTATTTTCAATAATAGGATTTTCAGATAATTTAGCATAAATTGTTGCTATTTCTTCTGCAGCTGCTGATAATTGAATTTTATCACCCTTATAAATAACTGGAATATTATGTGGTTCATATAAAGGAGGAAATAAAGGACCATTATGTTCCATTTTATCCCATTTTTTAGGTTTATCACCGCCAAATAATAAAAACATAATTTATAATTATTGATTAGATAATAAATTTTTTTATAATAAAGAAATTATATTAATTTATATACATGATATTAACAATTTAATAGGGTGAGCATCCAGCACTAAATTGTCTACCTGTAAAATGTAAACTATCATCCGCTGTATGCTGATCTCTTTGCATAAAAGGTACTCTTTCAGGAATATCATTGTAAGGTATTCCTCTATTATCTTGACTCATCTTGGTTACTAATTTTCTAACTCCAGTTCTAGTAAATTCATACAACTTGTCCAAAAGCTTGATAGTAGCAGATGAATCAGTAAGTGCAATACTTTTTGGAGAACAAAACATTGAATTAACAATTGTAGTAGCATGATCTTGAAGTGACTTTTGTGGTGCACTAGTATCTATGCCATTAATAAACTGCATATTATTCATAATTGTTTGATAGGTTACCAAATGTGTATCATACTCTTCTTTCAGCTCTCCAGTAAATGAAGTTAATTCTACAGACTCATTCAAAAAGGTAACATTACTAACTCTTCCTTTAAGAACTGCAATTATCTTAACATCTGAAATTAGACTTCTGTTTGTCTGGAAAGATATTCTACCTTCACTTCTAGCAATTGTAGAAACCATTTCTGAAGAACAATATGAAAAATCAATACCAGCTGAAGTGTCAAAACTAATATATTCATTGATACTAATATCCATTTGTGGTGTTTTAATACCAAAAACATATTGAATAGCTGCTGGAATAGATGTTTCTGCTTGATGAATCATATATCCTTTATCTTCCATCAGAAATCTCCAATGCTTACCAAAATCATTAAACTTACCATTGACAGTCATGAACTTTGAATCTACAAACAAATGAACCTTTGATTCAGTTTTTGGCAAATTACCAACATCAGTTTCCAAAGCTTTGATCATCATCTCTTCGCTTTCAATATTTAAATAAAAAGACAAAGTATCAAGAACATAAAAATATGTCTTGTCCTTTTGATGAAGACTAAAGCATTTTTGATTAAGTTCACTCATACTCATTGGATTAGTAGCATTTGAAGTCAACACTCCTCCACCTTCATTAGATATTCTTCCAAGTTTGTAGTAGCCTGTAACCTTACCATCCATTCCATGGAAGTTAACTCTGACATCTGAATGATTAGGTGCATCCTTCATCTTCTGCTTGAATTCCTTTTCCTTACCATAAGGAATGAAAAAGTTGGCTTCTTTATCTCCCTCAGAGAATGTATGTTCACCAAGAACTGAAAATTTAACCGGTTCTTGATTAACAAAATCAAGATTCAAATATACGATTGAATCATCTCCATTTGTGAAATAGCTGCCAATCAGGTTTGAAACTGTAGGCTTATTAAGTGTATTTGCTGTATTGCTAGACATCTTATTAATTAATATTTTTTTCTTAAAAATATGGGAAATTAATATTTAAAAAATTCAATTTTTTCTATTATAGTTTATATGGCATTAGAATTTAAAGATTATCTATTTAGTTCTCATGGAACTGATTATGGATATTCATATGTTTTACCAAAAAATGTAAGAGTTGTATTACCATGTACAAGAACAGTTGTAAGTGCAGATGATTATGTAGATTCTAAATTATGGAGTTCTTTTATGGATAAAACTGATTTAGAATTAAATTATTTAAATGATATATTAATTGATACTTTAGGAGTAGGTCATAAATACTGTGTTTTTAGTGGTAATTTACCAATTAAAAAAAATAATATTATTCCTGATATTTATTTGACCAACGAAAGTGTTAATTTTAGATCTGGATTATTTAAAGCTCCTCTGAATTTCAAAAGAGTTTTTTTAAAAGATTACTTTAGTAGAACAGATGAAAAACAGTATTTGTCCGGAGATATAGAAAATATAAACATGGATGAATTCAAAAGACAATTAGTTGAACATGATGGTAGTATACCGCCTAAAGGATTTTTAAGATATTTTCTAACACCAGGTGAAATTAATCAAACAGAATATCAATACCTAGATTTTGTTCTAATTAATGATAAAGATAAATTTAAAAGTTTTGATTATTTTCATAGAAGTATTTATCCAGATAAAGATTTTAGTTTATTTAAGTATGAGAAGAAGATAGATGATACTGATTTGTTTAGAATACCAAATAAAAGTCAAATATTTGATATAAAAATGTCTAAAGAAGATAAAGAAGGTAAAGGAGTTAGTTACGATGAACATTATTTAAAAAAAAACCAGATTCATAAATTAACAAAACCACAAACAGATGATGTTTTAGATAAGATGGAAAGTTATATTATTGATGATACTCGAGGATTTTTTATTTCAGATATAATAAGACATTTATGTAATCTAGAAGAAAATAAAAATAAATTTATAACAATAACTTTTTCTGTATGCAGATCATCTAATTTTTTACCTATTAGAGATTTGACACCATGGGTAAAAGCATCCTTTATGAAAGGTACATATACAGAAAAAGTAAGATTAGAAGAATATAGATCAGATTATCTGAAGGATGATATAGATGAATATCAAAAATCATTAGAAGAATATCATAGTGCTGAATATTCTATGAGTGCAGGTGGTAATAAAAAATACAAAATAAATTATTAAAATGTTTAAAAAAGTAATTAATATTTTAATAATATGATTAAATTTGACCATAATATTATTGATATTTTAAATGAGTATTTACCCTATATTTATGACAAGTCAATTAATATATCTCTATTAGAATTAGAAATAGATTATAGACAAGAAGCTAATAATATATTATATCAAATTAATAAATTAAAAGAAAAGGCTTTTAATTATAGAAAAAGAAAAATATCTAGTGAGCATATAAGTTGTGATATTTCAAGTTTACAAAATATCTTTCAATTATATATGACTTGGGGTGCTTTACAAGTATTTTATAAAAATAATTATAAAAATATAGATTACAATGTTTTGGATCTGCATGGATTATACCAAAAAGAAGCAGCTTCTATATTGTATATTTGTATTAAATATTTAAATTTAACAAAATTAAATATTATTACCGGAAAAGGCAGTGGTGCTATATTTAATATAACACAATCTGTACTAAAAGAATTCAAAATAAAATATAAAATAGAAAGCAATTGCATAATTACTTTTTAATATCTCTTAAAACTATTTCAATTAAATCACCATTTTGTATACCATAAGATGATAATTTAAATTTATCTTCTAATTTAGTACCTTTATAAAAAATTTTATCACCTATTTCTCCTAAATTATGATAACTTTTTAAATAATCTTTTAGCTCTTTGACACTATTATTTTTTTCAATTTCTATAATTAAATTATCATCAAAACTACCAAAAGTTATATTAAGATTAATTAAATCTTTATTTTTATTCATAAAAAAACCAATTAATGGTAATGACATAAAATAAAAAAAATTCTTATGCATTAATTATTAATATATATATATATTATTTTTCTTTAAAGTATTATTTATCCATAAATTGATTTTAGATTCTTAATATCTTCTTCTGAAATTTTATTAAATAAAATCTTAGGATTTTCTATTTCACAATTTATAATTCCTAATTCTAAATTATTTGTAATATTATCATTATCTACTTTTAATATTTGACAAATATATTGACAATAATCTGGTAAATATGATTTTAATAGAACTGCTAAATGTTTGATAAAATGTACACAAATATGAATAATATTTCCACATAATTGATTATTAGTTTTAAAATGAACCCATGGAACTCTATCTTGAATATATTTATTTCCTAATTTAGAAATTGCCATTAAATGTTTAAGACCATCTCTTAATTTAATGTCTTCCATTAATTCAAAATATTCATTAGTCATTTTATTAACCTGATCAATAAATTCTTGATCTAAACTATCATTATTTTTAACTAATTTAGGAACAGATTTGAATTTTTTATGTGTGAAACTCAAGATTCTATTAGTTAAATTTCCTAGATTATTAACCAGATCACTATTATTTTTTTCGGCAAAGTCATCCCATTGGAAAAAAGCATCTGAACTTTCAGGTCTAATAGATAACAAATAAAATCTCCAAACATCAGATGGAATTCCAGAATTTTGAACAGTATCACCAAATACACCAGTACCTCTACTTTTAGAAAATTTTTTATCTTCGTAATTTAAATATTCAACTGCTGCTATTCTATTCACTAAATTATATTTTTCTCCAGATCCCATCAAAGTAGCTGGAAAAATTACACTATGAAATGGAACATTATCTTTAGCCATAAATTCAACATGTTCTACTTGATATTCATCATTAGTTTTCCACCAATTTTTCCATTGATCTGAATAATCTGCAGTTATAGAAATATATCCTATTGGAGCATCAAACCAAACATAAAATACTTTATCTTTATATTTGTCTCCATATTTTTCAGTGTTAGGTACAGGTGTTCCCCATTTTAAATCTCTAGTAATACATCTAGGTTCTAATTCTTGATTTAACCAACTTTTGGTAATTCCAATTGCTGTCTTCGACCAACCCTGATGATTATTATCAAACCAATCTTTTAACTTTTCTTGTAATTGAGGTAAATCTAAATATAAATGATCAGTTGATCTTCTTTCTAATGTATATTCTGGATTTATTTTACAATAAGGATTAATTAAATCTAATGGATCAAGTAATTGACTACAATTATCACATTGATCTCCATTAGCTTGTTCATAATTACAATGTGGGCAAATACCAGAAACATATCTATCTGCTAAAAAAGAATTCATTTCTAAACAATACAATTGTTCAATAGTTTTTTCAATTAATAATTCATTATTGACTAATTTTTTAAAGATATCTTGAGCTATTATTGTTTGATTCCATGATAAATCTGTTTTAGGATTTTGTGTGGATGTTCTACCAAAATGATCAAAATTTATATTGAACCATTTATATACTGATTGATGTATTGTATTGTATTTATCACATATTTCTCTCTCAGTTAAACCTTCTGTTTTAGCTTTAGTTTCGGTGGCAGTTCCATACTCATCTGTACCGCAAATATAAATAGCATTATAATTTTTAGCTTTACAATATCTTGACCAGACATCTGCTGATAAGACACAACCAATAATATTTCCTAAATGTGGTACATTATTAACATAAGGTAATGCTGAAGTAATTAGAATATTTCTTCTATTTTTTTTAGGATTTAACATTATTTAATTTAAACACTAATTGTTTAAATCTCTAGTTAATTAATCATTTTTTCAATATTTTGAAAAAATGATTAATTAACTGACTTAAAACCAAAAACAGTAAATTATTTAAAAAAATGAATAATGATATTTTAAATTTAATATTTAATTCCCTTTGGTATTTAGATATTAATAATTGTAGACTTGTTTGTAAAAATTGGAATAATGCGATTAAAGAAAATAATTATCAATATAAAAGAATAGTAATTGATCAAATAAAACAAATTTTTCCCATAAAATCTTACAAAAGTATTATTTTTTGTAATAATTTATCTGATCAAAATTATTTTTATTTCCTTAATCTTTTACCTAATAATTTTTCAAATGATTGCGAGTTAAATGATCAATATAATTTAATAGAAACTATTGATAATAAAATTTATTTCAAAGGTACTGATGAAGGTGGCGATAGAGTAGTATTTTTAAATGGACCTGTTCCTAAATTTAATTTCAAAGATCCATTTATACTACCAGTTAAAAATGGCGAT
>Ga0209534_10001330_pt1 | contig 26082 bp, 25 predicted proteins | sample COG_07_FD_184751 | JGI IMG/M metagenome (GOLD analysis project Ga0209534, IMG submission 184751) | Pelagic Microbial community sample from North Sea - COGITO 998_met_07 (SPAdes) (version 2) | ecosystem: Environmental > Aquatic > Marine > Neritic zone/Coastal water | place: Helgoland, sampling...
AGTGGTTCGTTGAACGACGAAAGAGTTAGGCCATGCGGCTGAATGACCGCCGGTTTAATGGTGCATGCTCCGTATTTTTTAGCCAGCGCGCCGCGGGCTTGACCGCACCGAAGGGGTGTAAGGGTCTGAAAGGGGTAAATCCGCTCAACTGTGATTCAAATACTGCTAATTCAAAAATCGATAACTCAAATTGCCTTCAGTTAAAAACAACCCTTTTCACCCCTTCAAACCCTTCGGGATGGCCAAATTAGCGGGAGATTTCGGCAAATGGGCGGATATGGATCAGGTGGATGGAACAGAACGGGGCGGTTAACGACGTCGGACGCCCTGCGCCTGGACGTAAACAGCTTGAACAGGTCAGGTGCCCTTGTTCCTGGCCGCTACAGCACATCGACATGGACGCGGGGCGCTGAGCCGATCAGAGCTATCAACATTAGCGCAGCAGAGGACAGTATTACCCTCGTTTACCGCAGCAGGACTGGAGACCAGGACTGGGCCGACCATCGCGAACGGGTCCGTGTCTCGTGGGAGCGGGTCGGTTTCGGCGGACAGCGTCCGTTTTTTCACTGCCCCGACTGCACGCGACGTGTTCTCCAGCTATACGGACTTGGCCGGTATCTCTGCCGCCATTGTCACGGACTTTGCTATCCGTCCCAGCGGGAATGTGACAGCGACCGCGCCCAGCGCAGGGCTAACCGCATCCGCGTGGAACTCGGCGGCGAGCCCGGGTGGCAGAATATTCCGTCACGCCCGAAGGGCATGCACAGGCGAACCTATGATCGCCTTATCAATAAAATCATCGTGGCCGATTCGGTCACCGATGACGGGGCTGTTCGCCTGTTGGCACGGCTGCAGACATCCGTTCAGAAAGGGGCAAGGGGTTTCTGGTCATGACGAAGAACCTGATCATCAGAAAATCGCACATCCTGCCATGGGAAGATGCGGACGATTACGAAACTCTCGTGGTGAACCTTTACGAGGAATATGCGCCGCAAGGCCCGACCGAGCGACATCTCGTCGATGAAATCGCCGGCATAATCTGGCGTAAACAGCGCGTAGGGATGGCTGAAGTAGCGCTTCACCAGCACGGTCTGCATAAAACGTATCGCGACCACTCCGGGACTGGGGAGAGGGCGATAGCGCATGCTGGCGGCGTTGCGGCTGCTGCAAATGTGGGCGAAGCCGTGAGGCTATCGGACGATGAACTTTCTGCCCGCCTGGCTGACGCCAATGAGGATCTGGCAATGACCGAGCAGGCTTTGGCGTTGGCGGTATCCGGACAGTACGGGGCCGCGCTCGACGCTTTGCGTAAAGACACACTGGATTGGTGGAAGGAAATCCTGGAAGACGGTGAAGACGGGATTGGACGTGCGCGGGAAGCGACGGCCGCGTCTATGATGGAATGGTTGGACCTTGAAGCCCTGCCGCACCACCGAAATGTCATTAGCGGGTCGAAGCAGGCGCCGGCTATTAGGGCTCAGGCTTACGGCGAAAGTTCGAACCCCGACAAGTTCAACGAGCTCGCGAAGTGGGAGGGCCACCTGGACCGGCGGTTTGAGAAAGTCATCTCCCTGTTGATGAAGCTTCGCAATACGCGGGAGCAGCACCGGGTAGTCTGAGCCTTGGTCCTGTATGCCGGGGCTAATCGTCACCGACATGCTACTCAGCTATCGAATAGGTTCCCCTCGCTGAGTAAGGCAGGTGGCGAAGGCGCTTCGGAATGCAGAAATATGTCGCAATAGAGCTTGCCCTTGAGGCACACTCTCTTCCGGTTTGTGTCGTTTGTTCGCCATCTCTGATCCTCCGTTTCCTAATTATAATGGTGGAACAACTCAATGGGGGAGGACCTCGACGAGTTGGAATAGTGGAACGGATTTTTCATCGGTTGAAGCTACGAACCGCCCTGCTCCGTATCAACCCCGTTTGCTTTGATACTGCCCTGACATCTCTCTTTCCAGTTGTTAATGATGGATGACAAGTCTGTTTACCGGCAGTGCGAACCTGCTGCGACCGGCCTGCCGCTGCCCGGCGAAAAGGGCTTCAAGCTCTTCCAGCATCTGGCGATGTGCAGGCGGCGACAACATGAACGATGCATAAAAGAAACCGGCCGCCTCGCGCGCTAAAACATCCGGGGGGGCGTGCAGGTCGAAGACCATGGGTTCTATTTTTAACTGCGCGCCTTCAAACGACTCAATGGCAAGCTGCTTCAGGGCTTGCCCCGTGCGAACACGGGGGTCTCCCAAATCAATTTCGCCGAAGTTGGGCTGTTCGCGCCGAACCAGGTTGTAGATTAAGTCGTGTATCTCAGAATAGCCGGGTGTGGTCGCAGGGTCGCCATCCACGATTGCCGCAAAGACTCCATCAGGCTTGAGCACTCGCTTGACTTCCCGCAACACTAGGGGGACCTGGTCCATCAAGGTTAATGCCCAGTGACACAGCACGACATCGAACGAGCCGTCGGCTATGAAGCAAAGGTCCTGCGCAATGCCCTCATATAGCTTGATCGTGGGGTCGAGGCCCCGCTGTCCCGCCAATGCCAACTCCTCCGCGCTCATGTCCACACCGGTCAACTCGGCATTCGGGCCGCACCGTCGACTGCAGATTTCGAGGAGGACGCCGCTACCGCAGGCAAGATCCAAGACGCGCGAATGCCGTATGGGGTCGACGACGTCAGCAAGTAACTCGTAGCTATTACGACCCGACTTATCCCGACACCTCAGGGCGCAGGATTCCGTAAAGCCCGCGTGATCGCGGTGGACGGCAAGAAGATGCTCGCGCAGGTCCGCGTGGTTGGGCAGTTGGCCGCGAGAGAGACTTTGCGTCCAACTGGAATCGATATTCTGTCGCTCGTTCATTCCTGAGAGGTCTCCGTTAAATCCGAGAGGGGAGCAGTTCCGAGAACCGGGCGGTTGAGCATCGTGGCTGCTGTCACGCCCGCATCGGCGGTGATCGTTCTGCCAAGAGACTTGGCAACATTGCTGCGAAAACAATCGCGCAGGCAAATACATAGACGGACAATATGGCAAGCTGAGGCTCCAAACCCAGTCCGGAGTCGATCAGCAATCCCATCAGCCCCGGCGCGATAGCCGTCGACAGCACCAAAAGGGAGACACTCAACGACCGGATCGCGCCAAGATGTTCAGTGCCATAAAGCTCCGCCCACAATGCCCCGAGCACGACAGTGGCGCCACCAGCCGAAGCACCCATCAAGATCATGAACGCGGGCGCCGCATGGATCGCGTCGACGGCGGACAATAGCGCAAGGCCGAAAGCGAGTGGCAACAGGTAGAATCTCAATAGACTGGTAGCGCCAACTCGGTCCACCATCCAGCCGGCTCCGAGCGCAGCTGCCGTCGCGCTTATGGCGTAAAGCGGATAGCACGCGGCGAACGCCGCTAGCGCCCAGGATTTCGTCTCGACAAGATGAACCTGATGAAACAGAACGCCTGTAATAGCAAAAGGGGGCGCAAGAAGGCCCGGTAATAGCGCGTAAAACCGCGGATCCCTGAGGACTTGCGCGCGGGTCCAGGACTGCCGTGTCCGTACTTCAGACTCTGTGTTATCGTTTTGGGGCCGATCGAGCCCGCGCACCCGCACAAGACGCCCGAGCCAAAGAAGCATCGGCAACATGATGACGATCATGCCAACCGCAGCTCCCACCCAGACCCCACGCCACGTCAAAAGCGTGAGCGAAAAAGCCACCAGAATGGGCAATATAGCCTCGCCGGCGGGATACCCCAGTGTCGCAACGCTGAGTGCGCGCCCTCGCTTGTTCGAATGCCAGCGCCCCATGGCCGTAATTGCAACGTGACTGAGCAGACCCTGTCCGAACAGGCGCAGCCCGAATAGCGCCAAACAAAGCATGCCTAAGGAATTGGCGCTTGCCATGAGTACCGCGAAACCGCTGAGACCTGCCAGAGTAAGGGCGCTGAGCAGCGACAGATCGAAGCGGTCGGTCAATTTTCCAAGCCACAAAAAGGCGACCGCACTGACGAGTGTCGCCGCCGTATACAGAGCGCCAAACCCTCCATGTGAGAGGTTAAAGTCGCTACGGATTTCTCCTGCGAACAGCGAGATGAAAAAGGTTTGCCCGACACTTGAACCAAAGGCCATGAGGAACCCAAGACCAAGCGCCGGCGCAACTCGACGCAAGGAACTGTGTGTGGTCATCCGACGAACAAAAAAGTGACAAGATCGTGCGGGCTCCCATCGTATGTTTGTATATGCATAAATGTTCAGGGAACTAGAGGAACAACAGCATAACCTGCTGTTTGAATCGCCACTCGCCATCTTGCAGGCATGCATCCAGGTACGGACCGGTCACTGGGTTGTTGCGCATCGCGTCAAGACTGATCGTGTCGTCGAATATGCAGCGCTGGAGATATCCCTCGACTTGCGACTTTGCATCCTCGGGCGCGCCGTTCTCATAGGAGATCTGCTCGACGCGAACGCCGACTCCCATCCGCTCAAGCGTTTCCACGATCTGTTCGCCACTCGAATAGGGCACGCCCATGCCGCCTTTGAACCCGTCGAAATAATGCTGGTAGAAGCGAAGATAGTGGGAGTCTTCGCTAGCATGGGCGATAAAGCCGGCTCCGGACATCGCATAAACGAAGCGTTCAAGTGCGGCTTCAAGTTCGTCGTCGGGCACGGCGTACAGCGCGTGCGTTGCCCAGACAATATCGAACGCGCCGCGCTCGCATGCCAACGCCTGTAAAGTCGTTTCAAATTCAGCACCGGCTTGGAACGGTGGCGTAAGGGCTTCACGAGCCTCGGCAAGCGAAAACGCCGATGGATCAAGAAGGGCATATTCGATGGGGGACACCCTCCCATCCGAGACCTTGGAGTATTGCCCGAGTGCCGACGGAAACTTACCGGAGCCGCAAGCAACATCCAAAAGCTTCAAAGGCCGGTGGCCGACTTCCGCTTGCCGCGACTCCAACCATTTCTTCCAGTCGACCGCTTCGGCTAGATATTTATAATCCACAGAGGCGAGAGCATAGAAATGATCCATCTCATAGCGGCTCTCCTCGCTCCAGTGCTCGCAGCTTCTCTGAAAAGTATCTGACATTTTCTTAGGTCTCTAACGGCCAACACACCGGGTTCATCTCGCTTGCAGCAACGTCGCCCGGGCTAGCGCCAGGGATGAATTTCTGCCAGTCGCCCGACACCATTGTTGGTCGATCAAGTATCCGTGCCCCATCCGCGAAGTAAGTACTGGCCAGCACGATCCGACTCTGGCGTGTCCGGTTGCGTGCGGCCGTATGGAAGCTCTTATTGTGATGGAAGCTGACTTCTCCGATATCGAACGCACCGTCTTCGACGGCCACGTTGCCGGCCTTGAACACTTCAGCGACCCGGCAATCGTAACTGGTATCGAACTTGTTGAATTCGATGTCTTTAACCAGTTCGAAAACACCGAGCGGCTTGGCGAAAGCCAGCGGTCCCATAGCGACCGGGATTGGCTGGGCCGGGATCCACGCCGTGACCACATCATCGGTTGCCAGAGGAAAATGGTGATCGTCAAAGTGCCACGGAGTCCGTCCGCAACCCGGCTCCTTCGAAAGGATATTATCGTGGTAGAGCCGCACGCTTTTCACATCCAGAAGCTCTGTGCATATTTTACCGATGCGTGGGCTGAGCACGTAAGCCCTGATGAGCGGGTTATCGAGCCATGTCATTTCAAGACTTAGAAAGCGATCGCGCGTACCTCCGTCGAGAGAGGTATTAAAAGTTGCAGCCAGAAGCTCAACCAGCTCCTGGCGCAAACGGATCACCGCACCGGGTGAAAGAACGTTCGCCAGTTTGACGAAGCCGTCACGGCGAAAGGCTTCTCGATGCTGTCGCGTTAACGTGTAAGGCGACCCCAGTTCTTCGATAATTTCAGCGTCGTTCGGCAACTCTATCGTCGGCAGCGGCGGTCCGTCTGATAACTCGCCCGTTTGCTGCCCACTATTGTCGGCGAGAGTCACATACCAGTCCCACCAAGCCTGATTAGACTTTTCCCAGGGCTGATTGACGTCGTATTGGAGTGCGTTTTTACCCGTCAGCATAGTCTTGGCTGCTTTCGTCTCGTGATTGCGTCAATGGAGTGGTCTACCGAAAGACCTGTGCTCCGGATGATTGGTTCTCTGTCCGGTGTCGTCAAGTTGTGGCCGCTGACGGTTGTTTGCTTACGGAATCCTGTGCCGCGGTCCAAACTGAAAGCTGTCATCTATATCTAGGTTATATCCACGGTTACCACAATCTCCCCGCCGGGCGAAAAGTCGCTAAAACGAATTTCCGCTGACGAAGCGCCATCCGGCACGGGAATGCTCGTTGCGCTGACCTTTTTCGTAAGTTCGATTTCAAAAGGCTGCGCGACGTTTTCTCCAGGTCCGGACGGCTCGGTATCAAACAAGAGTTCTGAGGTCGCAGAACTGCGGTCGAATGTGATCGACCCGGCGGTTATTTCGCAGGACGACCAGTTGCTCACGGAAAACCTATCCTTCGGCGCCGATTCCTCGAACGAGATCATAATTTCTGCAGAGGCAGAATGGACGTAGAGGAAGAAAGCGGCGACGGCGCCAAAGAGATATTTAAGCTGGTACAAATAGAGCCTCATAAACCGGGGACATAATTTTACTACGCAGGCATTTCGGCATTAGACCGGTGTCGGCAAATAAATACAGTGCGCCTGGTCAGTTCGTGCATCGCCGGAGACGCTTCCGGCAGTCCCTTGCGAACCCGGAGGTGAAGTCGTTCTCGGCCTCATCTTTCACAAACAACGTTGCGATCTCGACAACCATCCCGTTTCTCCTTGTTCCGGGGACATTTCAGTTTCAGAAATCTAGTGCACCGGAGACAAAGGGCCAATCCCCGTCGGCGTGTTCCCTTTGCGAAAGGCGTGTCGCCGAAGCCAAATCTTATAAAACGGCCCTTTCGGTCAGAAACTCGTCCACGTCGCGAATAAACCCGGTAAGGTTGCCATCGGCGTCCTCGCTTCGGAGCTCGTCCAGCTCCTTTCGGGCGTCGGCGATGGTCTTCCATGGCAGGACATCATCATGCGCGTTCAGTCGGGCCTGGATTTCACGACCCAATACGGCACGTGTCTTCTCCGGCAGGGTTTCCGGTCTTTCGAAGTAAACAAGCCGCTGCGCGATCCGCCGCATTCTGTAGTCGGACATTTCCATCGCGACCCGGAGCCGATCCTCCCATGGCACATCATGAAACTGTTTTATCAGGGTCTGGTCACTCGACGACGGGAACCCGTCATAGATCTGCTGCTCGACATGCGGTGAAGACTCTTTCTCGGGGTACCGGTTTGCAAGGGCCTCCCCGACACGATGGCGAAAGTCGGTGTGGACCATGATCGTGCGGGCCCTTTTCTCCAGTTCCTCTATCGGAAGCGACTGTTCCGCCAGGGCATCAGGCGCGGACGCCCGAGGCATCAGGATCGGCTGGGCATTCGTCTGGACTCCACGAATAACCGCCGGGCTCCTCTTCATCTCATGGACCAGTTCCCGGGTCGTCATGTCGAGGTATGGTTCCGGATCCTGCTTGAGATCAAAAACCGCCCGGGCGGCATCGTAGGTCGGGTCTGCTCCGCATTCGGTGACGTACCGGTTGTGAGCCAGCCCGCGCCAGTACTGGGTCAGGCACAGTATTTCCTCGCGCTCGAGGATGTCGGCGGTACCTCGCTTGGCAGACAGCTTCATCATCCTGTTCCAGACATCCGGGGCCCGGTCCCGGACCAGCCTCGCCAGGTGAATCGTAGCTTCGACGTCACCCATGGCGTCATGCGCATTTGCGTGATCGAAGCCGTTGGCCGGAGCAAGCCGATCCAGCTTGAACACCTGCTGCCCTGCATCGCCGAGCGGTATTGAAATCGCGTTCGGGGTGTATTCCGCGACGGCATGTGCGATCCGGAGCATATCGGCTCGGGTATTGCCGCCGGTATTTGTCAGATAGATCGGCTGGAGCGTCTGGTAGAAGGCCTGGCGTAGAAGGTTTTCATCAAACGAGATCGAATTGTATCCGACGAAGATGGACGGCGACCAGTCCGAGAGCTTGGCGTGCACCTGTCGCATCGCCTGGTAGTGTGAAGGCAAGGCGGGGTCCAGCAGCATTCTAGGCGTTATACCGGTCACCTTAAGTGCCATGGGCGCCGGAACAATATGCGGCTGCAGACGACAGCGGATCTCGAACCTGTCGATCTCGTTCAGATCATCATCGGTCCTTATCGCCCCGAACTGCAGGATCTGGTCAAATGCCGTATCCGTCCCCGTGGTCTCGGTATCATAGAAAACGAAAGCCATCCTGATCCTCGAACTGACCTGCCCCCAGCATTGAATATCAGCGTCGAGGTTAGTTTAGGGGGCATGGCGCAGCACTCAACAGATTCGTTTAACTTGCCATCGGAGCTAAATTCGCGAGCGAGCAATAGCCACTCATTTGACCTACTCACTTAGTGCAGCTGTGTAGCCCCAGTGTAGCCCAGCCCACAGAGACGTTGGGGCCCAGAATTTGGGCTGTTATAAATAATTGATTTATATGGGAGAATTGGAGCGGGTGATGAGATTCGAACTCACGACTTCAACCTTGGCAAGGTTGCGCTCTACCCCTGAGCTACACCCGCATCCTGAGAAAGCGCCGCAATATATATGAGGGTGGCCTCAGATTGGCAAGAGGTCTTTGAAATTCCTTTCAACGGGTTTTTATCCCGGAGAGCGGCAAAATGGCTGATCCGGACTCCAGAGGGCCAGATGGGGTGGTTTTTTATGTCTTCCTCGGCGTTGGGGGAGTTGAAAAAGCCTAAAAAACAGGGCCGCAAGCCTTGTCAGGGCGGGTCTGAGGAGCCATTTTCATTTTATGCGAAAGCCTGAATGGCTCGGCTTTCGAAAACAGGGCATGAAATATGGAACAGATGATCAATCCGGCCGCCGCGAGCGGCGCGGCACCCGCCGACGTAATCAAGGATGTCACGATGGAGACATTCCAGCAGGACGTGCTGGAAGCATCGATGACGACGCCGGTGATCGTTGATTTCTGGGCGACCTGGTGTGGCCCGTGCAAGCAACTTACCCCGACCCTGGAAAAGGTCGTGCTGGAAGCAGGCGGTGCGGTAATCCTCGCGAAGATCGATATCGACCAGAATCAGGCGCTCGCACAGCAGATGCGCATCCAGTCGGTGCCCACGGTCTATGGATTTGTCGGCGGCAAGCCGGTCGATGCATTCCAGGGCGCTCAGCCGGAGAGCCAGGTGAAGGCGTTCGTGGACAAGCTGGCCGAGGCCGCTGGTACCACTCAGAGCGACCCGTTCGCCGATGCGCTGGGGCAGGCGAAAGAATTGCTCGTCGCCGAAGAATTCGAAGGCGCTGCCGGGATTTATGGCCAGGTGGTCAGTCATGCGCCGGACAACATCGATGGCCTCGGTGGTCTTGCGCGCGCGCTTGTCGGAATGGGTGAACTCGATCAGGCATCGGAAATTCTGGCCCAGGTACCCGAAGATCAGGCCGATCACCCGGATGTCGCCGCCGCACAGGTGGCGATTGAGCTTGCCCGGCAGAGTGCCGCCGTCGGCGATCTGACGCCTCTCGAAGCGGCTGTCGCCGCTGACCCGAAAAACCATCAGGCGCGCCTTGATCTTGCGGTCGGTCTGTTCGGCGCCGATCGGCGCGAAGAGGCGATCGATCATCTGGTGGAGAGCATGAAGATCGACCGCACCTGGAACGAGGACGCTGCACGACAGCAGTTGATTCAGTTCTTTGACATGATGAGCCCGACCGATGAAGTGACGATTTCGGGTCGCCGTAAAATGTCGGCGGTCCTCTTTTCATGACCGGTGTCTTTGATCCTCTATTCGAGGATCTGCCGGGGGAGATTCCGGTTTTCCCCCTGACGGGCGTTTTACTGCTGCCGCAGGGAAAGCTGCCGCTCAATATTTTCGAGCCACGCTATCTGCAAATGATCAACGTGGCGCTTGGCGGCGATCGGATGATCGGCATGGTGCAGCCAACAGGTCCGAACGAGGGTGACCAGCCGGATATATATAAAACAGGCTGTGCAGGAAGAATTACGTCGTTCGACGAATCGGAAGACGGCCGGTATATCATCACGCTCAGCGGTTTAATCCGTTTCGATATCACCGAAGAATTATCCCTGCGTGACGGCTACCGTGTCGCAGTGCCTGACTGGGCCCCGTACCGCAACGATCTTGCCGAAGAAACAGGCGCCGGAATAGACCGCGATAGAATGTTGCGCGCGCTGAAGGGGTATTTCACGGTCAATAATGTCGATGCGAACTGGGATGCCATCAAGGATACAACGACTGACCGTCTGGTCAATGCGCTCGCGATGATGTGCCCGTTCCAGCCAAGCGAGAAACAGGCGTTGCTGGAGGCAGTTAGCCTTGCAGACAGAGCGAACGTGATGGTCGCATTACTTGAAATGTCGCTTGCGGCGAACGATGATTCCGCGAATCTTCACAGAAACTGAAAATCAGCAACCGGGTGCAGAATATGAGTGATGAAAAATCGGGAATTGATCCCAAACTTCTTGAAATACTGGTCTGTCCTCTGACCAAGGGTCCGTTGACTTATGATCGTGATGCGCAGGAACTGGTAAGCGAAAAAGCGCAGTTGGCCTATCCGATCCGGGATGGCATTCCCATTATGCTCGTGGATGAGGCGCGCCAGCTCGACGCGGCTTCCTGACGCAACGGATGGATAATAGTAACGGTCCATGGCCGACTGATATCAAGGTCCGGCGCGCGGAAAAAACCCTCGATATCGTCTTTAATGACGGAACCGCTTTTTCATTACCTGCGGAATATCTGCGTGTTGAAAGCCCGTCTGCTGAAGTGCAGGGCCACGGACCGGGGCAGAAGGTGCTGGTTGCCGGCCGGCGTCATGTCGGCATTGCCGATGTTGAGACAGTTGGCAATTATGCGATCCGGATCATTTTTGACGACCTGCACGATACGGGTATTTTCTCGTGGCGGTATCTTCATCAACTGGGCGCCGAGCACGAAATGCGTTGGCCTGAGTTCGTTACCGCGCTGGAGGCGGCCGGGCTCAGCCGCGATCCCTGAGCACAAACACGGTCTAGTTCGGTTGGGTTTGCCCCGGCACGGCCTGATGCCTTCTCAGAGTGGTTCGCCGCGGGTCAGGCGTGGCAGGTCGCCGATCAGACCCATGGCATGGCGCATGAATACCTTTTTCAGCGGTGCGGCATTGTCGACGGCCGCGAGGCCGATATCCCGGGCGATGCGTAACGGCGGTATGTCGTTTGAGAAAAGCCGGTTGAGGGCGTCGGTGACGCCGATCATCATCATATTGTCGGGCTTGCGCCAGCGTTCGTAGCGTTCCAGCGCCGTTATGGCGCCGGGGTCGAGACCAAGCCTGAGCGTATCCATGATGACTTCCGCCAGGGCGGCGACGTCGCGCAGACCGATATTGAATCCCTGCCCGGCGATTGGGTGGATTGCGTGGGCGGCATCCCCGGCGAGCGCCAGCCGGGGCGCGATATAGCGTTTCGAATGCACGACCGAGAGCGGGTAGGACCACCGCATAGGCCCGACATCGACCCGGCCGAGGAAGTTGCCGAAACGCTGGCGCAGTTCTGATGTGAACGCTTCATCATCCAGAGCGAGGATATCCGGCGCGAGGTCATGACGTTCCGTCCAGACGATCGATGAGCGGTTTTCCGTCATCGGCAGAATCGCGAAAGGGCCGGCCGGCAGAAAATGCTCCTGCGCAATGCCGCGATGCGGCACTTCGTGGTGGACGGCACAGACGATCCCGGTCTGAGGATAGTTCCAGCGGACCGCCTCGATACCGGCGGCGGCGCGAAGGGGAGAGTCGCGGCCATCCGCGGCAACGACGAGCCGCGCCGTGACCGTTTGTCCGTCCGCCAGATCGAGCATGGCGGCATCTTCGCCGAAATGACAATCAGCAAGTTCAGTGCCGTCGAATACCTGAAGACTCGACTTTTCCGCGGCAGCGGCAAGCGCGCGCCGGGTAACGGCGTTTTCGACAATCCATCCAAGCGGCCCGTCGCTGATTTCGGCGTGGTCGTAATGCAGGAAAAGGGGAGACATGCCGTCGGCAACCCGGATTTCGAGAATTGGTTCGGCGTGATCCGCCACGCCCTCCCACAGGCCGAGGCCGTCCAGTATTCGCTGCGAACCCGCTGCGACCGCGGAGCCGCGTCCATCAAAACGTGCCGCAGCCATGTCGGACAGACGGGCGCGCTCGATCAGGGCAACCGGCACGCCTGCTCGGGCAAGTCCCAGTGCGAGACTCAGCCCGACCATCCCGCCGCCAACGACGACCACGTCGAATGAATTCTTCTTCATAGAGCGAAGATGGAGCGCCTCGACCGGGCTGTCCAGCGGCAGATCATCGCATTGTCTATAAATTCAGCAAAAAACAAAAAACGCATAATAATTAGTCATTATTTTAGTGGGTGTGCTTGGGGGAGTATGGCCGCGCTGCTTGGAAAAAAGCCAATTTTATAATGGTTTAACAGCTTGTTAACCAATTTACACAAAATTCATGTGCGTTGGCACCGGTATTGCAAGAGGTAATCCGATGGCAGCGCAGATGGCAGTTTTTCTATGGCACACACTGGAGGCATGAAAATGCAAAGAGCACTTAAAAGTGCTGCGGCGGGTATCGCTGCAGCTTTCATTACTTTGTCGGCACCGCAAGCGGCGGAACCGCTGATAGACGAAAAGGCCTTTCCCGGGGAGTTCTCCGCGAATGTCGGACTTTTTTCGGAATATTACTTCCGTGGCATTTCCCAGACTGACGATGCGCCTGCTGTGCAGGGCGGCCTTGACTGGTCTGCCACTGTCGACGAGGGCACGGGCATCGGGGTCTATCTCGGCGTCTGGGGGTCGAACGTTGATTTCAACGAAGGCGGTTCGGTCGACGGAGCATCCATCGAGATCGATTACTATGGTGGCCTGACCGGCAGTATCGGTAGTTCGATGAGCTGGGATGTCGGTTTTATCTATTATTCCTATCCGGGTGCGACAGCGTCGTTGAACTACGATTTCGTCGAAGCACAGGCCGCACTGTCCTATGATTTCGGTTTTGCCGCTGCGACGGCAAGCGTCAATTACTCTCCCGAAAACTTCGGCGAGAGCGGTGAGGCTTTCTATCCGAAACTCGCGGTGGATGTACCGGTCGGAAAATACCTGACGCTGTCGGCCCATGTTGCCAAACAGTATATCCAGGAAAATCTGACCTTTGGTCAGCCCGACTACGTCGATTACAGCATCGGCGGCACGGTCAATGTTGCTGGCTTCGACGTCAATGTGACGTGGTCCGATACAGACCTCAGCGAATCAGAATGCAGTGACGCCTGCGGCATGGTGCTGTTCAGCGTTTCTCGCTCTTTCTAATCACGGGACCGGGGCCGCTGATCGTGGCCCCGGTTTTCTATTCTCCAACCACCACGACAACAACGGAAGGTACAGGGGCATGAAATTAATCACGGCAGTCATAAAGCCGTTCAAACTGGATGATGTCCGGGAAGCGCTGACGGATGTCGGCATCGAGGGCATGACGGTAACCGAGGTCAAAGGCTTCGGACGCCAGAAGGGGCAAGCGGAAATCTACCGCGGTGCCGAATACACGATCGCATTCCTGCCGAAGGTAAAGATCGATATTGCCGTGGATGACGCCGCTGCTGAAAAAGTGATTGAAGCGATCCAGCAATCAGCGAATACCGGCAAAATTGGCGACGGAAAAATCTTTGTCCAGGAACTCACCAATGCGGTTCGCATCCGCACCGGCGAGTCCGGCAACGAAGCGCTTTAAGGGAGCATTACTGTGAATAGATGTATCAAACCCGCTGCGATAGCAGTCACACTCGCGGCGATGGGGGTCACTGGTATTGGCGAGGCAGAAGCTGCCGTCAGTGCAGAGACCGCTTTCGTTTTCAACACGTTTTCATTCCTGATCCACGGCGTCCTGGTAATGTTCATGGCAGCCGGGTTCGCCATGCTGGAATCCGGACTTGTCCGTTCCAAGAATACCGCAGCGATCTGCCTTAAAAACATCGCGCTCTATTCGATTGCCGGCCTGATGTTCTACATCGTCGGCTATTCGTTGATGTACACCGATGTCGGTAAAGGTTGGATCGGCACTTTTGAATTCCTCTACAATCCGGCGCCCGCCGAACTGGCATTGCTGAACGCGGATGACGCAGGCAAGGCAGCGGCAAATGCCGCGGTGCTCAAGGATTCGACCTACTCTTCGATGTCCGACTGGTTTTTCCAGATGGTGTTTGTCGCGACCGCAGCCTCGATCGTGTCGGGCACTCTTGCTGAACGCATCAAGGTCTGGCCGTTCCTGATTTTCGTCGTCATCCTGTCCGCCATCATCTATCCGATCCAGGGTTCCTGGGTCTGGGGTGCGGGCTGGCTCGCAGAAATGGGCTTTTCCGACTTTGCCGGCTCTACACTGGTTCATTCGACCGGTGGCTGGGCGGCGCTTGCCGGTGCTCTTGTGCTCGGTGCGCGCAAGGGCAAGTTCGGTGCCAATGGACAGGTCAATCCGATGCCCGGTGCGAACCTGCCCCTGGCAACGCTTGGCACATTCATCCTGTGGTTCGGCTGGTTTGGCTTTAACGGTGGTTCGCAGCTCGCGCTCGGCTCTGCGGCCGACGCGGCAGCGATTGCCATCGTTTACGTCAATACCAACCTGGCTGCAGCGTCCGGTGTGGTCGCCGCGATGATCCTCACCCAGCTGATGTTCAAGAAGATGGATCTCACGCTGTGCCTTAACGGTGCCATCGGCGGTCTCGTCGCCATCACGGCGGGTCCCGATCTGCAGCAGCATGCATATGCCATGCTGATCGGCGGTATCGGTGGTGCGCTTGTGGTGATCGCGGTGCCGCTTATCGACAAGCTCAGGATTGATGATGTGGTGGGTGCCATCTCAGCCCATCTGGTCTGCGGTATCTGGGGCACGCTGGCGGTCGGTATCTTCGGATCCGGGTCGCTGGTCACCCAGTTCATCGGCATCGTTGCCATCGGAGCCTTCGTGTTCATCTCCAGCCTGATTGTCTGGATGATCCTGAAGGTCACCATGGGCATCCGTGTCGATGAGGAAGCTGAAATGGACGGGCTGGATAAATCAGAACTCGGTATGGAAGCGTATCCGGAGTTCGGAAGCAGCAGCTAATGGTCTGAACGCCTCGCCCGACTTGATCGGGCGGGGCGATGAAGTGTCCCACCCTTAGGCGCGCCACGCCGGGGTGGTCACAAGCCGGAGACCGGGCGCACTGCCATCCGTTCGGTCTCCGGTGAACTGCGGTGGCGCATATCTGCCGACATGCGCCGCACCGCTCCCGACGCGATTACGGGAGACAACCGCCCCGCAGAGCTGCGGGGCGGTATTTTTTTGTCCGGCGTTCGTGAAATCGGCATTGAGCCCCGAAATCCCCTATCTCCCTGATAAATAACGACTACCCACCCCGAGACGCATAAATGTTCCCGTAATGTTCGTTTCGGTCCCGGAATCAAACGAATCACGCCACCCCTTGTAGACCAGTATCTTAGCTGCCCATGATGATGTAGAATCTGAGGGAAGCGTTGGAAGACGCTGAGTTTCTCCGGCGGCACCGTTTTTATGATTTGTTCTCATTCCGGCCTGCAGTCGGGCGGGAAGAGGGATCAAACAGGGAGTGTCTGGCCCGGATGACGACAGCGATGACGGTATAAAGCACGATATATGACGAGATACATGACAAGGAACGCACCGGTTTTGTGGAGAGATGAGACATGCCGTTGAACGCTCGCATGGATGCCGTCGGGGATTATCCCTTCGACCGCCTGCGCGCCCTTCTGGGGGCGCTTGAGCCCCCGACCGGTGTTACGCCTATCCCGTTATCCCTGGGTGAACCACAGCACGCGCCACCGGCTTTCCTTGCCGAGACAGTCGCACGCGAGACCGCGGGCTGGTCAAAATACCCGCCGATGCGTGGCACGGAACCGGCACGTGCCGCCATTGCAGGCTGGCTGACGCGGCGTTACGGGCTGCCCGAAAATATGGTCGATCCCGAAACTATGGTGATCCCTGTATCCGGGACCCGGGAAGCGCTCTTCATGATCGCGCTGGCCGCCGTGCCCGAAACGAAAAATGGCAGGAAGCCGGTCGTGCTGATGCCCAACCCGTTCTATCAGGTTTATCTGGGGGCGGCCGTAATGGCGGGCGCGGAGCCGGTATTTGTGCCCGCAGACAGTGAAAACGGTTTCTTGCCGGATTTTGCGTCTCTTCCCGAAGACATTCTCGAACGGACGGCGCTTGCCTATTATTGTTCCCCGGCGAACCCGCAGGGTGCCATTGCCCCGATGGAGACGATGAAGACCCTGGTAAATCTCGCACGCCAGCATGATTTTCTTCTGATTTCCGACGAATGCTATAGCGAACTTTATTACGGCGCACCGCCGACCGGCGGCGCCGAAGCCTGTGCCGCCCTGGGCGATGATGGCCCGGGTGCCATGCGCAATGTCGTGGTCATGAATTCCCTGTCGAAACGTTCAAGTGCGCCGGGGCTGCGGTCAGGCTTCGTGGCCGGCGATGCAAACCTGATCAAACGTTTTTCCCGCCTGCGCGACTATGGTGGAGCGCCGCCCCCGCTGCCACTGCTTGCCGCAGCATCCGCCCTCTGGTCGGATGAAGAGCACGTTGTTGCCAATCGCGTGCTCTATGCGGAAAAATACGTCGTCGCAGAGGAAATCCTCGGCGGGAAATATGGTTATTACAGTCCCGCGGGCGGATTTTATCTCTGGCTTGCCGTTGGGGATGGTGAAGCCGCCGCCCGTGCACTCTGGGGCGATGCCGGGGTGCGGGTTATCCCCGGTGAATACCTTGCCCGCGAAGCGGACGGGCACCACCCGGGCGCCGGCTATATTCGGCTCGCGCTTGTCCACGACCTCGAAACCACCCGTGACGCGCTGACGCGCATCACCAAAGTATTGTAAGCGGGAGCATATCATGGCCAGTCGAACCCGGAACGCCGGACGCACAACGTTTCTCTCACCGGAAATGCAGGCATTCCTGCGTCGCCGTTTGCAGGAACTTGCCGGTATCGTCCTCTTCCTGTCGGGGCTGGCCCTCAGTGTAGCGGTTCTTGGATATGATTCTTCCGATCCGTCATGGAATCACTCCGTTGCCCGCGAGGCCGCAAACCCGTTGGGCATGAGCGGCGCCTGGATCTCCGATTTCCTCATACAGAGTATCGGTGCCACCGCGATCCTGCCGGCGGCCGTACTGATGATCTGGGGATGGCGGATCGGCGCACATCGTGAAATGGGCCGGGCTTGGCTCCGGCTGTCGGCTTTGCCGGCAACGCTTTTGCTGGCAACCATCGCCCTTGCAGCGCTGGGCACGCCCGGGTTCTGGCCGTTAAAAATAGGCCTTGGCGGCATTACCGGATCGGTTCTTCTGACTGATATCGGGGCGCTTGCCGCTGCCATAGGCAGTCCGGTCTGGCCGTTTTCACTGGCAATCGGTGTCCTCGCGATTATGGCATTTGCGCTTACGCTCGGTCTCAGCCGCAGTGAATGGACGTCGGGTCTCCGGCGTGCCGGCCGCCTTGGTGGCAGCACTGCCAAAGCCGGCCTGACCGGCGGCCGCTGGTCGGGGCGGATGGCGCAGCGTATCGGTGGTATATCCTGGTCAATGTTCCGCCGTGTGCGTGTTCCGTCCTTCGGCGACAGACGGGCGCCCGATTATATCGATGTGGAGGACGACCCCGAAGTGATCGAAGCCGATGACCGAGGGAGCCGCCGCCGCGAACCGAAGCTGAGCGCCCCGCGCGGCCGCAGCGAGGATCGGTTAGAAAAGCCGGAAAAGAAGAAGATTGTCGCGCCGAGACGCAAAAAACCCGCGGCCGGTAAACGGGCTGCGGAGGCAGATCAGCAGCGGCTTGATCTCAACACAGGGGAATACACCCTGCCGCCGCTCGATGTTCTCGACGAGCCCCCCGAGGATTACGGACAGAACAAGCAGGATGAAGATGCCCTGTCCGAAAACGCCCGGCTCCTTGAATCCGTACTTGAAGATTTCGGCGTACGCGGTCGGATCGTCAAGGTTCGTCCGGGTCCGGTTGTCACTTTGTACGAGCTGGAGCCCGCACCGGGTACGAAGTCATCCCGCGTTATCAGCCTTGCGGATGATATTGCCCGGTCGATGAGTGCCGTGTCCGTGCGTGTTGCCGTCGTCCCTGGAAAGAATGTCATCGGTATCGAGCTGCCGAACGCCACGCGTGAACTGGTGACCCTGCGCGAGCTGGTCGAATCCAAGGATTTCGAAAAGCATACAGGTGCGCTGACACTGGTTCTCGGTAAGGATATCGGCGGTGGCCCCAGTATGGTCGATCTCGCCCGGATGCCTCATCTGCTGATCGCAGGGACGACCGGCTCCGGTAAGTCCGTTGCGGTGAACACGATGATCCTGTCGCTCCTGTACCGGCTGACGCCGGAACAGTGCCGGTTCATCATGATCGATCCGAAGATGCTCGAACTGTCCGTCTATGACGGTATTCCGCATCTGTTGTCCCCGGTTGTCACAGACCCGTCCAAGGCGGTTGTCGCTTTGCGCTGGGCGGTCCGCGAGATGGAAAACCGATATCGCGCGATGTCCAATCTCGGTGTTCGCAACATCAATGGTTACAACCAGCGCATAACCGACGCGGCCAAAAAAGGTGAAACCCTGATGCGGTCAGTGCAGACCGGATTCGACCCCGAAAGCGGCGAGCCGATCTACGAAGAACAGGCCTACGACATGAACCCGTTGCCCTATATCGTCGTGATCGTCGACGAGATGGCTGACCTGATGCTGGTCGCGGGCAAAGAGGTTGAGGGGGCGGTTCAGCGTCTTGCCCAGATGGCCCGTGCCGCTGGTATTCATGTGATCATGGCAACCCAGCGTCCGTCGGTCGATGTCATTACCGGCACGATTAAGGCGAACTTCCCGACCCGTATCTCATTCCAGGTGACATCGAAGATCGACAGTCGCACCATTCTGGGCGAAGGCGGCGCTGAACAGCTGCTCGGCCAGGGTGACATGCTGTATATGGCGGGCGGCGGGCGGATCAGCCGCGTCCACGGTCCGTTTGCGTCAGATGAAGCCGTCGAACGCGTCGTCAGCTTCCTTCGCGCGCAGGCGGAACCCGACTATATCGAAGAGGTCACCGAGGGCGATCATGAAAGCCCCTTCATCCCGTCAGGTGACGAGAGCAGTGGATCCGGCAGTGGGTCGGGTGATGACGAAATGTACGACCGTGCGGTGGCAGTTGTATGCCGTGAACGGAAGGCATCCACCAGCTTCGTCCAGCGTCATTTGCAGATCGGCTATAACCGTGCAGCGCGCATCGTCGAACGGATGGAGGCGGAAGGCGTGATCAGCCGTGCCAATCATGCCGGTAAACGCGAAGTGCTGGCGCGCGATATTGATAGTGCAGAAATGTAAAAAGATGGCTGGAACGGGATGCCTTACAATTGCCCTATCGCGAGCCTATATAAGGGTCATGACAGGATTTGCCCGCTTTATCGTTATGGTGTTTCTGCTCGCCGGGTTTTCCGCGCCTGCCGTTGCGGCTTACCGGATTACCGATCAGGACCGGGCAGATATTGCGCGGATAGAAGCTTATCTGAACACGATTGAATCCCTGCGGAGCAAGTTTGTGCAGCTTTCCACCGGCGGCAAGGTGGCAGAGGGGACTATTTTTATAGAGCGCCCCAAACGCCTGCGGCTGCAATACCGGAATCCGTCGAATATTCAGGTCTATGCCAATGGCAATTGGCTCGCTCATGTTGATACCGACCTCGAAGCCGTCTGGCATGTGCCGTTGAAATCCACGCCGGCCGCATTTCTGGTTCGCGATCGGATTTTGCTGAGTGGTGATATCTCCGTCGAGCGCGTTATACGGGACGCGCGGACGGTCTCTGTATCGTTGTTCCAGACCGATGAGCCAGATGCCGGTCGTTTCGTCCTTACGTTCACGGCGGCGCCCCTTGCGCTGCGTAAATGGACCGTCACCGATGTGCAGGGTATTTCGACCTCGGTCAGCCTTGTCGCACCGAAGTTCAATGTCTCAATTCCCCGGGACGTGTTTATTTTTGACGAGACGAAATTCGAACCTGAACTGCATTCAAATTAGGATACGCGCGGTGATATTCAGCGTATTTCCGACCGTACATATTGCCGACAGGGTAGTGACGTGATAGCCCTTATCCATGGTCGATAACGCTCCGAAACCGCTTGTAGGCATACCTGCCAGCCAGATTTTTCTCCCCAGCCATTCCATGGCACAGCATGGAGCGGGAGAGCGATATATCCGCGCCGTCGCCGATGGTGCAGGCGCGATGCCAATGGTTATTCCAGCCCTTGCAGAAGACTACAATTTCGCAGATCTCGCCAGCCGGTTGGACGGATTGATGCTCACCGGCGGGCGCGCAAATGTTGAACCGCATCATTATGGCGGCCCTCCCTTTCCCGAAGACGAAATCCGCGATCCATTGCGGGATAACACCGTGTTGCCGCTCGTCCGTGCCTGTGTCGAACAGGGTGTGCCGGTGTTCGGTTCCTGCAGGGGGATCCAGGAAATAAATGTCGCCATGGGTGGTTCGCTGCACTACCGGGTTCACGAAGTCGACGGCTTTAACGATCACCGCATGCCGCGTGAGGGCGATTTGGAGCACAAATTCAGCGAGCGCCACCTGGTTGTGACGCTGGAAGACGGGCTCTTTCACAAACTCTGCGGCGCGCGCGAGATCATGGTCAATTCACTTCACGCCCAGGCAGTAGACGCGCTGGCGCCCGGGTTCGAAATCGAATGCGTATCGCTGGACGGCGTCACAGAGGGCATTCGCCATACATCGTCCAAAGCATTCTGTGTCGGCGTCCAATGGCATGCGGAGTGGCGCTTTGACCAAAACGCCTTGTCCATGGGCCTGTGGCGCGAATTCGGTGCTGCATGTCGTGAACGTGCCGTTGAGCGCACCGGCAAGAAAATCGCCGCCGAATAAACAAAACATCAAGGACGGCCCGTATGCGTATCGTTTCCTGGAATATCAACTCTGTACGTCTGCGGATCGACACGCTGAAGAAAGTTGCCGACGCGTTGCAGCCTGATTTTATGTGTCTGCAGGAGACAAAAGCGCAGGATTCGGATTTCCCCACCGATGCGATCACGGAAGCGGGGTTCACCCGGCAGCTCGTGCGCGGGATGAAGGGTTATAACGGTGTCGCCATATTATCCAACGCGGCAATGTCCGACGGCGGCAGCCGGGACTGGTGCGCACGTGAGGATTGCCGCCATGTCGCGGCCGATATCGGCGACAAGACCTTTCTGCATAATTTCTACGTCCCCGCCGGCGGCGATGAGCCGGACCCGAAGATCAACGAAAAGTTCGCGCACAAGATGGACTTCCTGAGCGAAGCGACCGACTGGTCGGCCAAGTTGCCCAAAAAAGGCCGGCATATCATGGTCGGTGACCTAAACATCGCACCGCATGAAAACGATGTCTGGTCGCACAAGCAGTTGCTCAAAGTCGTCAGTCATACACCGGTCGAGATTGACGCGCTGGAAGCTTGGCGCGCGGCCCACGGCTGGGTGGATGCGATCCGCGCCATCGTGCCGGAGGATGAAAAGCTCTATTCCTGGTGGAGTTACCGCAATCGTTCATGGCCCGGCAGCGACAAGGGGCGCAGGCTCGACCATATCTGGGTCAGCCCGGCACTTGCCCCGAAAGTGACCGATGCCGGTGTTTACCGTGATGCCCGCGGTTGGGAAAAACCGTCGGACCATGCGCCGATCTGGGCCGATATCGACATCTAGGCTTTTGACCCCGCTCTTGCAGCGACGCGGGACGCGGTTTACATGACATTATGGATACAGCCGATCAAAGCGTGATTGAAACTGCCACGGATCCTGTCTGCGGCATGACCGTCGATACGTCAGCGGGAAAACCGCGTCATGATCATGATGGCGAGACCTATCATTTCTGCGGTCAGGGCTGTTGCGACCGCTTTGCCGCCGACCCTCAACATTACCTGTCGGGTGCGCATCTTGAAGCGGCAGCCAACGCGCCTGCCGGCACCATGTTTACCTGTCCGATGGACCCCGAAATCATACAGGAAGGCCCCGGCAGCTGCCCGGTCTGCGGTATGGCGCTGGAACCTATGGGCATACCGCCCGCCGATGCCGGTCCGAACCCCGAACTGGTCGATTTTACGCGGCGTTTTTTCGTCGGTGCGATACTGGGCGTCCCACTGGTCGCTGTGTCCATGGGCCCGATGGCCGGTCTGCCGGTCAAGGAATGGCTGTCCGGTCTGGGCGGCGCGCATATGGCGGCGTGGGTGGAACTGGTTCTGGCGACCCCGGTGGTGCTGTGGTGTGGCTGGCCGTTTCTCGTCCGCGGTGCGCGCTCTGTCATAACCGGCAATCTCAACATGTTCACACTGATCGCCCTTGGCGTCAGCGCGGCGTTTTCGTTCAGTGTCGTGGCGACGGTTGCCCCCGGCATATTCCCGGGCGGATTCCGCCAGCCCGATGGCTCGGTCGGGGTCTATTTCGAGGCGGCGGCTGTGATTGTCGTCCTTGTCCTGTTGGGACAGATGCTGGAACTTCGTGCCCGCGAACAGACGGGCAGTGCCCTGCGCGCCCTGCTCGACCTGGCTGCCAAGTCTGCGCGCCAGATCAAAGACGACGGCACCGAGGTGGAAATCGCCCTCGAAGAGGTCAAAACCGGCGATCGCCTGCGCGTCCGCCCGGGTGAAAAAATCCCCGTCGACGGTATCGTGGTCGATGGCCGCTCATCGGTCGACGAATCCATGCTGACCGGGGAACCTGTACCTGCCGAGAAAAATGTCGGGGATATCGTAACCGGGGCAACCATCAACGGCACGGGGGCGCTGATCATGGAGGCGACCCATGTCGGCGGTGACACCATGCTGTCACGCATTGTCGATATGGTTGCCGCCGCCCAGCGCAGTCGTGCGCCGGTACAGAAAGTCGCTGACCGGGTGGCCGGTATTTTTGTGCCCGCCGTGGTGCTCAGCGCGATCGCCGCCTTTATCGTCTGGGCATCCTTCGGCCCTGAACCGTCTCTCGCCTATGCGGTGGTCGTCGCCGTGTCGGTGCTGATCGTCGCCTGCCCCTGCGCGCTTGGGCTCGCCACACCGATGTCGATCATGACCGCGACCGGGCGAGGCGCGCGCGCCGGTGTACTGATCCGCGATGCCGAGGCGCTTGAACGACTCGCAGGTGTCGACACCCTGATTGTCGACAAGACCGGTACGTTGACGGCAGGCAAGCCCGCGCTGTCGGCGGTCGTTGCGGCAGCAGGGCAGGTTGAGGCAGACATCCTGCGTTTGGCCGCCAGTCTGGAACGCGGGTCGGAGCATCCGCTGGCCGATGCCATCGTCAGTGCCGCTGCTGACCGCGGCCTTGTGCTGTCCGACGCGCAGGATTTTGATGCGGTCACCGGCAAAGGCGTCACGGGTATGGTCGACGGTAAACGCGTCCTGCTCGGCAACCGGGCGCTGCTCGACGATGCCGGTATCGAGACGGCTCAGATCGCGGCGGAGGCCGATATGCGCCGGGATGCGGGTGAAACGGCCATGTTCGTCGCAATCGACAGTGCGCTCGCAGGCCTGATCGCGGTCGCCGACCCGATCAAGGATACCACGCCCGCAGCCCTGGCCCGTTTGCATGCGAGCGGTCTTAAAATCGTCATGGCGACCGGCGACAGCACCCGCACTGCTCAGGCCGTTGCCGCGAAGCTCGGTATTACGGACGTCCGTGCCGACCTGCTGCCCGAAGACAAGGGCGCGCTGATCGCGGAACTGCAGGCGGCGGGAGCGAAGGTCGCCATGGCCGGGGACGGGGTGAACGATGCACCTGCTCTGGCCCAGGCCGATGTCGGCATTGCCATGGGTACAGGCGCCGATGTCGCTATTGAAAGTGCCGGCATCACGCTGGTTAAAGGCGATCTGACCGGCATCGTGCGGGCGCGTATTTTGGCAAAGGCCACCATGGCGAATATCCGCCAGAACCTGTTTTTTGCTTTTATCTACAACACCGCGGGCGTGCCGATCGCCGCGGGCGTGCTGTTCCCGGTCTTCGGTATCCTGCTCTCGCCGATGTTCGCGGCGGCGGCGATGAGCCTGTCATCGGTATCGGTGGTGGGCAATGCGCTGCGGTTGAGACGGGTCCGGCTCGGGTAAGGCAGGTCCGCCGGTTCTAACCCCGAACCCGGTTTATATAATACCGACCCGGGTTAACGCCCTCGGGCAGTGGCTGGGCTTCCCAGTTGCTGACCGTGTATTCCTGATCGCTGCACACCAGACCGCCCGGCGCCATCAGCGCGTTGACGAGGGGGGCGATGGTGGCGACCAGCTTTGCGTTCAGATCCCGCCTGCTGGAACCGATATCGCAATGGGCGAGGGCGGCCGGTGCGCCGATACGGCTCATCGCGTCCGCGAGGGTTTCCGTGACGTCACCCAGGATCATGTGATTGTCATCAGGGGTGCAGTCCGGGTGGGCTGCGACGCGCTGGTCGAAGACGAAAATTTCGCGGTCGGGGAACAGGTCGCGCAGGTGATCGTATGTACGGCCGTTGCCGAGACCGAGTTCCAGGATCGGGCCGGGCACATCGGCGATCATGTCCACTGCCATGTTCAGGCAGTCACGTTGCGCCGAGACGCGCCGGATAAAGGAGTCGAGTCTGCTCATCGGAGAGGTCTCATTCTGTCTGGTTTCTGATATCGCCGCCTACCGTCCTGCGGTAAGCGGCTGCTGGCTTGCCGTTCACGGGGCGCTGTTGGCCTCGCGGAGTTGTGCTGTCGTGGCTTCCAGCCTGTGGGCGAGCTCGCGCATGATTTCGACCGACATGTCCGGGAATTCGCTGATCAGCCGGAAGAACAGGTCCTTGGTGATCGCCAGTGTCGTCAGTTCGGTTTCGGCGCGGATCGTTGCCGTGCGGGGCACATCAATCAGGATCGCAATTTCACCGACGAAGTCGTTCATGCCAACCTTGGCGACGGAGAGCTCTCCGTGCGGGGTGTCGACCACAACGTCCGCCTGCCCGTCGAGAATGATATAGGCGGCATCGCCCGGGTCACCCTGGTGAAACAGTTCCTGACCTGCGGGAAACGTCAGCCGTTCGCTGGTAAAGGCGAGCAGTTTGAGTTTTGACGGTTCGATTTTTGCAAACAGCGGCACGCTGCGCAGGGCCTCGACCTCTTCGTTCAGGCTCACATCTTCCTCCCGGACTTACTTCTGAAAATCATACGCGTCGTCTGTTTCAATGTCATCGCGGCAAAACTATTCAGCCTGAACCAGATCGTGCAGGGCGGTGCCTTCGCGATTCAGCTCCTCGAAGGTTCCCTGTTCAATCACCCGGCCCGATTTCATCACCAGGGCGCGGTCGAAATCCGACGCCATGGACGGGCGATGTACGGCCCAGATCAGGCCGCGCCCGTCGAATTCCTGTTTGAGCCCTGCAAGGATCGCGGTCTGCGCGGCACCGTCCAGGCTGCCGGTTGCCTCGTTGAGGATCAGCACATCCGGGCGTTTGAGGATGGCGCGCGCAATGCCGAGCTTCTGCCGCTGGGCACTCGACAGGCGTCCGCCACCATTGCCGACATGGAAACTGAGACCGACTTCCATCACCGCGGCCCGCAGACCGAGATCGTCTATCACCTGGGCGATAATCTCACCGACACGTTCGCCGCCCCGTGCCTGACCGTAGGCCAGTTTGCCGAACAGGATATTGTCCTGCAGCGATGCGGCAGCGTTATATCCGTTGACATCAAAGAATTCGACCATGCCCCTGAATTCTTCCGGCAGGTTGGCGGCGAATGCCTTGCGGGCTTTCAGAATGCGTTGTTGCAGGTCGTCGTCGATGACGCCGAGGCGATGGCGCGCGGGAGATACCTTGAATGGCAGGGACAACAGCATCGTGCGTTCTTCCGGGCGCAGGGTTGCAATACCATCGCGGTTTATCCGGGTCAGTATGGCCTGGTATTCCGGCAGGTCCTCGGCGGAAATAAAACTGAACTGTTCGAAGAACGGATG
>Ga0209534_10001332_pt1 | contig 26010 bp, 23 predicted proteins | sample COG_07_FD_184751 | JGI IMG/M metagenome (GOLD analysis project Ga0209534, IMG submission 184751) | Pelagic Microbial community sample from North Sea - COGITO 998_met_07 (SPAdes) (version 2) | ecosystem: Environmental > Aquatic > Marine > Neritic zone/Coastal water | place: Helgoland, sampling...
CTCATAATTGTTTTGAATATATTTTTCAATGATACCTTTAAAGTCTTCACTTATTGACGAACCTTTCAATGTAACTGTTTTTTTTCCATTTTCATAAACAGGTGCCACAGGGACTTCACCTGTACCTGGTAAACTGATACCAATATTTGCCATTTTTGACTCTCCAGGGCCATTAACAACGCAACCCATCACTGCTACAGTCATGTCTTCAACATTATTATATTTCTTTTTCCAATCTGGCATAGACTTTCTTAAATGACCTTGTATTTCACCAGCCAATTCTTGAAAGTAGGTTGAGGTTGTTCTTCCACAACCTGGGCATGAAATGACAAGAGGTGAAAAAGAGCGTATGCCCATGGTTTGTAATAACTCTTGCGCAACAATGACTTCTTTTGTCCTTGATTCTTCTGGCTCGGGGGTTAATGAAATTCGAATAGTATCTCCTATCCCGTGTTGTAAAAGATACCCCATGGATACTGCCGAGGATACAATCCCTTTAGACCCAATACCGGCCTCTGTAAGGCCTAAGTGTAAGGGGTAACTACATCTTTTTGATAAGCTGGTATAGACCTCAATTAAATCTTGAACATCACTCACCTTGCAAGAGACAATTATTTTATTATTTGCTAGCCCTAGTTCCTTTGCTGCATTAGCACTGTCTATGGTTGACCTAATTAAAGTCTCCTTCATCACTGATTGCGATGTTAATGGATTTTTTAGTTTTGCATTTTCATCCATTAAACTCCTTAAAAGATCTTGATCTAAGCTTCCCCAATTTACACCAATTCGAATCGGCTTATCAAAATGTATTGCTGTTTTAATCATTGCTGCAAACTGTTCATCTCTCTTACTGCCTTTACCGACATTACCTGGGTTAATACGGTATTTATCAAGGGCATTTGCGCAAGCAGGGTATTTTTCTAATAATTTATGTCCATTAAAATGGAAATCCCCAACAATTGGCGCATTACAACCGTTATCAAGTAACTCTTTTTTTATATCAGGCACTGCCTTCGCTGATTCTTCATCATTCACTGTGATTCGGACGATCTCTGAGCCAGCGCTCCAGAGCTCCAATATTTGGGCGACCGTTTCTTTTTTATTAAATGTATGGGTGTTTGTCATTGACTGAATCACAATAGGAGCTCCACCGCCCACCGCTAGATCACCTACCATCACTTGAGTCGTATTTTTTTTTATCATATTAGCTGGAGCCGTTGAGTTCTTTTTGTTTTGTCTTGAACTTGTCCTGCAAGCTGTCCGCAGGCAGCATCGATATCATCCCCACGAGTTTTTCTAATTGTTGTGACAATACCCGCATCCATTAAAATTTCTTGGAAAGATTTTATAACTGTCCTTTTTGAGCACTTGTATCCACTTTTCGGGAATGGGTTAAATGGAATTAAATTAAGCTTTGATGGAACATCCTTAATTAGCCTGATAAGCTCTTTAGCTTGTTCAGCTGAATCATTGATACCCTCCAACATGACATACTCAAATGTCACGAAGTCTCTGGGTGCCCTTTCAATATATCTAGCGCATGAAGACATGAGTTTATCGAGAGGATATTTCTTATTTATTGGAACAATTATGTCTCTCAGTTCATTATTTGACGCATGAAGAGAAATGGCAAGGGAAACTGGACAATCAAGACTTAATTTATCAATCGCAGGAACTAGACCACTAGTTGATAATGTCACTTTTCTTCGACTTAAGCCATAGACAGCGTCGTCTAGCATCATTTCTAATGCATGAACGACATGCCTGTAGTTAGCTAAGGGCTCTCCCATCCCCATCATCACAACATTCGTGATGATGCGCTCATCACCCTTTAATAGCTTATAATTTTCTTGCTCACGGAGTTTGTTGTTGGCTAGCCATAATTGTCCAATAATCTCAGCTGATGTTAAATTTCTATTAAAGCCCTGCCTACCTGTAGAACAGAATGTGCATTCTAAGGCGCAACCTAATTGCGATGAAATGCAGAGCGTGCCACGATTTTCTTCTGGAATAAAAACAGTTTCAATACCATTTTTAGTTCCCATATCTAATAACCATTTGCGTGTTCCATCAGAAGACAGATGATCAAATTCTATTGCAGGAATTTCAATTTTAGCTGTATTAATCAAAGATTCACGAAATGTAATCGCTAAATCAGTCATTTTGGAAAAATCTCTTTCTCCAAAATGATAAATCCACTTTAATAATTGTTTAGCCCGATAAGGCTTATGGCCCGATTTTTGGATATATTCGGTTAATTCATTGCAGTTAAAATCGAGTAAATTATCCAAAAAAGCTTAACCAAAGAAATATTCAATCTCTATTTTAGCATTTTCTAATGAATCAGAGCCATGAACCGCATTTGCGTCAATACTGTCAGCAAAATCTGCTCTAATAGTTCCGGCATCTGCTTCCTTAGGGTTGGTTGCTCCCATCAATTCTCTATTTTTAATAACGGCATTATCACCCTCTAACGCCTGAATCATTACTGGGCCAGATGTCATAAATTTGACTAAATCATTAAAAAAGGGTCTTTCCTTATGAACAGCATAAAAACCTTCAGCCTCCTCTTTTGTGAGATGAACCATCATAGCTTTTACAATTTTTAAATTCGCTTTTTCAAATCTTGTGTATATTTCTCCGATTACATTCTTTGCAACTCCATCAGGCTTTATGATTGATAATGTTTGCTCCATTGTCATTTTAAAATTCTCCAGAAAATTTATTAAATAAACCTATTAAAAGAGCGTTAAAATAACATTTTTAAAGCATAAAATAAATTAAATTTAACCAATATTAATTATGTTCCTTACTATCGCCTTTTATCAGTTTGTTAGCCTTGAAAATATTGAGCAACTCCAAGCATTTATTTTAAAATTTTGTCAAAAAAATAGTATCAAAGGAACAATCTTATTGGCCGCTGAAGGAATCAATGGAACCATATCTGGGGATGAAAAGAAAATTCAGAAATTTATTGAATTTATTACAAAAGATTCCTTTTTTAAGGGTTATTTTAAAAACCTCGAATATAAAGAATCATGGGCATCAAAAAACCCTTTTTATAGAATGAAGGTAAGATTAAAAAAAGAAATTGTCGCTCTAGGTGTTGACGGCATCAGTCCTACAAAAAAAGTTGGAGAATATGTTAACCCAGAAGACTGGAACAAGCTTATTAATGACCCAAACACAATCGTTATTGATACAAGAAATAATTACGAGGTAGATATTGGCACATTTAAAAATTCAATTAACCCAGAAACTGAAACATTTAGAGAGTTCCCCTCTTACGTAGATGAAAATCTTAATAATAATGAGACAAAAAAGGTTGCAATGTTTTGTACTGGCGGAATTCGCTGTGAGAAAGCAACATCATTAATGCTAGAAAAAGGTTTCAAAGATGTATATCACCTCAAAGGTGGTATCTTAAAATACTTAGAAAACATCCCTAAAGAAAAAAGTTTATGGGAGGGTGAATGCTTTGTTTTTGATCAGCGTGTTGCTGTTACTCATGGTTTAGATGAAGGACAATATGATCAATGCTATGCCTGTAGGCACCCTCTTTCCCCTGATGAGCTTAAGTCAGAACACTATATTAAGGGTATTTCTTGCCCTTATTGCTTTAACAAGCTCACTGAAAAGAAAAAAGCTAGTGTAATCGAGAGACAAAAACAAATTATGCTATCAAAATCAAAAGGTGAATATCATATTGGTGATAATCAAAATTTCACAAAGGATAATTTATGAGAAAGATCGGATGGGGTATTTTAGGTGCAGCAAGAGTTAACGAGCGTCTTATGCCTGCGATTGCACAATCAAACATGGGCGAGTTAATAGCGGTTGGCAGTAGAAGGCCTGGCGCATCTAAAGAATGCTTATTAAAGAATCTACCAGAATATGAAGATAAAGTATCCTGCTTCGATGGATTTGATCAAGTCATCAGTCATGAAAAAATCGATGCAATCTATATACCACTCGCAAACGAGGAACATACTGAGGTCGCCTTGAAAGCAATAAGAGCAAAAAAACACGTTTTGATTGAGAAGCCAATGGCAATAAAATCTGAAGAGGTAAGAATTCTAATAGAAGAAGCTAAAAAAAATAATGTCGAAATAATGGAGGGGTTTATGTATGCATTTCACCCTCAATTTGACAGAATTATAAATACAATTAAATCAAATATTTTGGGAGATATTTCTTACGCTCATTCAATGTTTTCATTTCCAATTCAGCCTGCGAGATTTTATCGTATTGATCGTTCGTTGGAGAATGGTGGTGGCGCACTTTGGGACATTGGTCCCTATGCCATTCATACCATAAGGCAATGCTTTAAAGAAAATCCTAAAAGAGTTCAGGCAATAGCAAAACTTAATGAGCATGGAGCTGATATTTCAACAAGTGGTTTAATTGATTTTGGAAACTCTAAACGTGCAACTTTTGATATTAGCTTTGAATGTACACGAAGATCAGAATTTGAGGCATTTGGCACCATGGGGAGAGTTAAATGTCCAACTGTATGGAAGCCAGAAGATAAGCAAGCAAAAATAATCATTAATACAGAAAGCTCTGGTTTAACTGAAGAAGTCGTTCCAGCAGCCAATCACTTTGTTTTAGAGATTAATCACTTTAATAAGATTATTAGTTCGGATATTGAACCTAAGCTATCAAATGAAGATGCATTATGGAACGCAAGGACACTTGAATGTATTCAACAAAGCATTAAAGAAGAAGGTTGGATTAATCTTTGAGTAAAGCAATTATTTTTGATTTTGATGGTACATTGGTTGATTCAGAAAAAACAATCTATGAATGCTTTCAAAGCATAACAAGAGAATTAGCTCCTGATCGAATTAATTATGCAAAAAAAATCTTGATTGGGCCACCATTGAGGGATACCGCATCTAAAATATTGGGTCCAAACCACCAAAATCAATTAGATGATTTTGTAAGACAATTCATTCAAATGCACGATGACCATGCTATTTTCCATACACACCCATATTTTGGCGTTAATAAGCTTTTACAAAAATTTGCATTAATGAATATTCCTATGGCTATTGCTACAAATAAGAGAGAAGCACCTACCATTAAATTGATTGAACATTTTAGCTGGGAAAAATATTTTCACTCAATTCAATGTCATGACAATTATACTCATACTAGAACCAAAGCGGAGATGATAAAAGACATAATAAATTCAAATGATATTTTTAAGAATTGTTATTTCGTTGGTGACACAGTAAATGATGGCATGAGTGCAAACATAAATAAACTTTCTTTTATCAGAGCGAATTACGGGTATGGTAAGAGTCAGGAGTGGTCTCAGGTCATTATAAATAATTCTGTTGAATCTGCTGAAGAGTTAGAGTCAATAATAAAATAAATCTGGGCCATTCTTTGATAATTTATTTATATAATATATCAACTATTTTTCGTGTAGGCCTATAGCCAGGGACAAGCTGCTTTAAAAGCTTACGAATTTTATCTTGATTGCAAGCGCTAGTTTCTTTCTCTAAATCCTCTAAAATTGGCTTTAACTTATCCCATGACATCATTTCTTCTTCAGCTCGCATGATAAGAGTGTTCTCTGTATTTGATGAGCCCTCTCCTATTAGAAGCTCCTCAAAAAGCTTCTCTCCAGGTCTTAAACCTATATATTCAATCTCTATATCTCCGTTAGGATTAGAATCATCTTTTAATTCAAGACCACTCAATCTAATCATTTTTTTAGCTAAAGTATCTATACTAATAGGGCTTCCCATATCAAGTAAAAACACATCCCCCCCTCTACCCATAGCTCCTGCTTGTATTACTAATTCAACCGCTTCAGTTATCGTCATAAAATAACGAATTACATCTTTATCGGTAACAGTTACAGGTCCACCCTCCTTAATTTGCTTTCTAAATAATGGAATTACTGAACCACTCGAGTCAAGTACATTTCCAAAACGAACCATTGTGAAGTTTGTAGTAGTTTGTATGGAAGACAAAGCCTGTAATATCAATTCAGCAACTCTTTTTGTTGCTCCCATCATATTCGTTGGTCGAACAGCCTTATCTGTTGAAATTAATACAAAAGTTTCAACGGAGCAATCAATTGCTGCTTGTGAACAATTCAATGTCCCAAAAATATTATTATCAACTCCCTCACTATTATTATATTCAACCATTGGGACATGTTTATATGCCGCTGCATGATAAATAGTTTCTACTTTAAAGTGTTTAAAAATTTTTTTGAGACGTTCTTTATTATTAACACTGCCTAGTATTGGAAAAATATTAATTTCATTTTTGTCTAAACTGGCTAACTCTTTTTCAATAGTATAGAGAGCCAACTCACTCATTTCATATAAGACTAGAAGTTTTGGTTTTAATAGTAAAATTTGTCGGCAAAGCTCTGAGCCAATTGATCCACCAGCTCCAGAGACCATCACAGACTTATTGATGATATTTTTGCTGAGCAATTTAGAGTTAGCCATTACAGAATCTCGGCCAAGCAAGTCCTTAATTTTAACTTTTCGTAAATCAGTAACGCTAACTTTTCCGCCAGCTAGCTCGGATACACCAGGTAACATTCGAACAAGAACTGGATAAGGCTCTAAAGCATTTAAAATGTTCACTCTTTTTGAACGTGAGGCTGAAGGGAGCGCTATTAAAATTTCATCTACTTTAAACTTTTTTATTATCTTACTTACAATCTCTAATGAATAAACATCCATGCCTGCAATATAGTTTCCTTGTAGCTCTTTTGAATCATCAATAAAACCAATAGGTTTATATTCAAAAGAATACTTTAATGCATTCATAAGCTGAATGCCTGCAACACCCGCACCATATATGAGAACATTCTTAGTTTGTTTTTTATGGTCGACTTTTCCTTGGAAACTCATTAATTTATAAAAAAACCAACGTGCGCCAATACGCAGTGAAACTAAAAATAGTATCGATAACAACCAATTAAAAAATACTACAGAACGTGGGATGCCATCTATAGCTGCCATGTAAATAAATATCACCCAAATAAGGGCATACATAGAGGATGCTTTAACAATAGCCCATAAAGCTCCAAAACTTACATATTGAATTATTGTGCGATATAAATCAAAAAATTTAAATATTGGAATAGCAATAATTGGTGCTCCAAATACAAACCAAAATATTTCTTCGGGAGGGAAATACCAATATCCAAGACGAATAGAAAAAGATAGCAAGAGAATCAAAACCACAATCAATGAATCAGCCAGCATCATTAAGAGTTGTTTTTTAAATCGTGACAAATTTAGTAGTTTATTTATCAAGTCAACTTAATGTTCAATTAAATGAGAATTATAAGCCTATTTATCAATAAAATAATAAACGTTATCAAAATATTTATCAGTGACTAACACCTTTTCTTTTAGCAACATTAATAATTGTCATCCACAAAATCTCTATATCAAAACATAAAGATTGACGATTTAAGTATTCAGCATCTAAAACAACTTTTTCAGGAATTGATAAATTATCCCTGCCATTAATTTGTGCCCATCCAGTTATACCAGGCAATAAGCAATCAATTTTTTTTTTACTTCTTAAAGAAATCAGATCATCTTGATTAAAAAGTGCAGGTCTTGGACCTACAAAACTCATATCCCCTTTTAAAACTGAAATTAATTGTGGAAGCTCGTCAAGACTGGTGCGCCTTAAAACCCCACCAATAGGAGATAAATAAATTTTAGAATTACCCAGTAAATGAGTTGCTAAAGCCGGCGTTTCTATTAACATTGATCTAAATTTTGGCATCTTAAATATTTTGTTATTTTTTCCAACCCTTTCAGACCAGTATAAAGCTGGACCTTTTGAAGACAATCTAACAAATAGTGCAATGAATAACATTGGGATTGACAAAAGAATTAGCATAATGACACTAAAAAATATATCAAATAAACGTTTTCTTAAATGCATTAGCTTAATACTTCTGATAATTTTTTTGCTAACATCGCATAATCGTAATTCTTTATTGCAAAACGACGACCATTTTCTCCAATTTTCTTAAGGTCCCTAAGAGGTAGTCTTTTATATTTTAAAATTGCTTTACAAATGGCTTCAGCTCTATAATCCATAATCTGAATTCCTGCTTGAGCTTTTTCAATTGGAGAAGAAAAACTTGTAAGATGAAGAACTGGTTTTGATGCAATTAGATATTCAGGAATTTTTTGAAATGCAACTCCATATTTATATAAATCTGACTGAAGTTCGCCAACAAAAGCAATATCAATTTCCTTTAATAGACTCTGAACTTGGTTTTTAGGAATAGAATCAATGAAAGTTATATTATCTAACTTACTTGCTTTATTAATTAATCTTTGCTTCTGCTTACCATTGCCAACAAGCAAGAATGCAATCTCTTTTTCATTTTTTAATAAATCTGCAGCTGCAATTAATGGATCCAAAGCGTTTGCCATGCCTATGGTACCTACATAACCTACAATAAATTTATTTTTTGGGAGAGTATTCATTACTTTATGGTCTAGAGGAGCTGGTGACATAACTTCAGAAAAATCAAATCCATTAGGAATAAAAAAAAACTTTTTTTTAGAAAATCCTCTTTTAGCTATATGTTCAGAAGCATTTGGTAAATTTGATATTATTACATCTGAATTTTGATAAGCTTTATCCTCAACCCACTGCATTATTTTAATAAATGGATGCCTGGAAGAATATCCTCCAAGATTGACTAAAGTTAACGGCCAAATGTCACGAACTTCAAAAGCTAGCTTTGATCCAAATTTTTTTGCTAATCTTTGTGCGCTTAGGAAGGGAAAAGGAGATGGGGAACTAAATAAAATAGTATCAGGTTTATCTTTTATTATATTTTCTAGATTCAACAATCTAAATGTAAAGAGAAACCAATTAAAGATTCTTTTTTTATTATGAGCCTCAGGGTAATGTGGAACTTTTATCCACACAAATTTAAAGTTTTTAGAAATAGTTTCAGTTGTAAACTTTTTTTTGAGGTTTGGTGGCTTTCTAAGCAGATGGGTATAGCTTGACCCAACTAAGTAGACAATATGTCCTTGTTTTGCTAGAGCATTAGCCAAGTAGAAATGCCTTCCTCCTAAACCTGTTTGAGGTGTTGAAGCATATTGATTTATCAACCAATAAACACTCATTAAGCTTTACTTACAAGTGTAAAAAAAAGAAAGGTGGCTGGCAAACAAATAGTATTTTTAAGTAATTTCATAGGGAAAAAATTTATTTAAAATTTTTAAATCTCATTTTGAATATAACATCTATTTATCTAATCTATTTTATACATTTTTGGGATACGGTTTACAACCCCTATTGTTTCCTCAAAGTTCATTCCTAACGTGTCAAGATACCACCTTATATTTTGATATCTTGGTTGGTTCTCCTCTTTTACCAATTCTAATGCTCTATTTCTTGTCAAATCACCTTCCCTTATCTGATTGCTTCTAAATGTATCATGCTCAGTAAAACCTGCTACCGTGAAATATACATAGTTATAGAAACCCGCAGTGCCGTCACCAATTCTCCAAGTAGTTTTAGTATCAATTGCTGTTTCCCAATCATAATTATTTATCAATACATTGTTAATTTGATCTTCATCCCAGCGATAATAGTCAAACACATGAAAATAATCTTCTTTTCTCAAGAAGCTCCTGTAATATTCTCCAGAAAGTGTGTCCCACAACGATTTATTGAAGTATCTTGGACTTTCGAGCATTGCCTTAAATCTCTTAGAGTGATATGCGAATTGTTTTATTGCGCCATTGCTATAAACTTTTTTTTCTTTAAAATCAGGCTCGATCCCCAAAAAGCCAGTTTTAAAATGAGTAGTTTCAAGTGGATTCACTCCCCATAAATTAAGCTTAATTCCAACCTGTTTTTTTATACTTTCAACGTGCCTAAAAAAATGCTTATCTCCAGCAGTAAGCATCGCAATCATTCCTAAATGCGGTGATTTTAGCCAAGCTTGGAGATTCATCTTGATATTTCTTCTCTTCAAAGATATATCTGCTGCAACGATGATATTTTCAACGCCCATATCACCACACATTTGTGAGATATTCCTTCGCCCAAGATCAGTTACCATCCCCCAGTCATAAGTATATGTTATGGGTTTCATATTTAGTTCTTTAACAGCCAAATGCAAGGTATAGCAACTATCTCGACCACCTGAGAATGGGATAATACAATCTGGTTTTTGCCCTGCTTTTCTATAAGGCTCAACTAAGTCTAACAATTCTTTTTTTTGTCTAGGTTTATTTCTAATTTTATAAGAGTTACAGTAATTACAGACACCTTTACTATCAAATCTTATAAATGGCATAGTTTCAGGCAATATGCACTTTTTACATCTTCTTAAGCTATCTATTTCTTTAAATTTTAAAAGTCTCTCCTCCTTCTTATTGAAGCAAAATTCGGGAATTAAATTTTCTTTTCTTGAGGAAATATCATTTATCTGAAAATTTAAAAATGACTTAGGGACATTTATTATAAATCCCTCATTTTTTATATTTATTATATTTTTACAACCAATTTTTTTAAGTGCATAATTTTCTGAAGCGAAATATATGTCAGCATTTATATTTCCCTTATAGAGACTTCCATTATTTGAGAAAAGAACTATTTTCCCATACTCAGGGAGGAATAAAGCACATGCGACAACTCCACGGCACATACTTAAGATTTTTTTTGGCAAGTCCTCAACTTTTCCACCATTTATGATATGCTCATTAGCAATTGCGACGATTACTTCAGAATCTATTTTTAATTCTCTTTTTGATTTCAGTTGTTTCCAAACTTCTTTTTCATTTACTATAATTCCATTATGAATTACGCAAATATTATTCTTAATAATTGGTTGGTTATCTCCTAACCCATTTGTAATTAGTCTACTATGCCCCAAAACAACGCTTGATTTAAACGGATTTACTTTACTTAATAATTTCTTAATATTAAAATCTGCTCTATTTATAAAGTATTCAGAATCTTCCAAATGAATTAACCCGCTTGAATCAGTGCCTCTTTGCTCTGAATGCTTTACAATTTTTTTTAGATTTAATTTATTAATTCTGTTTTTTGAAATTTGGCCGAATATGCCGCACATCTGTTATCTCCAATTCTAAATCTTATAAGTGAATTCATACTGAACTATACATAAATTATCTAAGATATGATTACAATACTCAATAAATTAGTCACTTAGCAAGCTAGCATACATTTCAATCAATTTCTTTTCTTGTGTCTCCCAACTTAAATCATGCAAATTTTTTGAGTTTATTCTTGGAAGTTTCTCTTGGTCCGTAAACTCTGAAATTGATTTTTGAATATTTTTTTTGTTCAAGTCGCTGCATATTCCTAATTTATATTTTTTAACTACATATGAAATATCGGGAAAATTTGATGCCAATATGGGAATTTCAGAAAAAGCATATTCAAATAATTTATTAGGTAAGCAGTAATAGTCACTTAAGGAGACCTTTTCAATAAGACATAGTCCAACGTCAGCCCCACCTGCAATAGATACAACTTCTTCATGAGGAACAGGATCATGAAAGTGAATATTTAAGTTTTTCGATGAAATTTCAAGAAGTTTTTTTTTGTATTGTCCATAACCTAAAAATATAAGGTGTGCTTTACTATTTTTATTGATAAAGGAGTCCAAAATCAAATCAATACCTCTTCCTGGCCCAATGACTCCAATATATAAAAATATTTTAGCTTTGTTTGGTACCGAAAATTTATTTCTTAAATATGTTTTATTTTTATTTTTATTTTTATTATTATTTATTGGTGAATTTAAAATTACTGTACATGGTTTTTCTCCTACATTATTTATATACCATTTTTTAATCGAAGGACTAACTACGATGAGTTTGTCAATATAGCGCCATAATCTTCGTTCTACAAACAAAACTAAACTTCCTAAAAAAGAGCTCAAGCCATTTCTATTGGATTCTAATTCATGAGCATCATATACTAGCTTGGAACCATTAAAAAATTTTATTAAAACTCCCAATGGTAATACAGGGGTGTCATGACAGTGAACAATTGACGGCTTAATTTGTAATGACAATCTGAGCATTTTAATAGTAATTTCAATTGTTAAAAATATATGAGAAATTACTTTTGGAAGATATTTGATATCTCTAAAAAATACATTTATTGATTTAATTCTTAAAATAGAATTTTTAACTGAAAGCCTTTTATTAGTTTTTGAGCTTACAACTCCAATTCCAAATAAATTATAAGAATCATTGCCCTTAGTGATTGAATTCATTTCCTTCAATATTCTAGAATCTGATCTTATATCGGTTTGTGAAAGATGTAAGATATTTATATTAGATTTCGTTTTTTTATTTTTGTGCAAGGCCCACCCCTCTGCTCAAAAAAATTAATATGAGTGAGATGAACATCCCATGGGTCAGTCCAACTACGAGAAGGTCAGCTGATGTTAGAACAAAAATAAATGGCGTAATGATAATTGATACAGCAAACCAAGGAGGTACTGAGTCTTTTGACATATAATCTACAAGCTTAACTAATATGCCAAGAATAAAAGAATATAAAATTATACCTAAATAACCTGCATGCGCATAACCTGATGAAACAAACCCACTATTGGCATACATTTTAGGTTGCCCTATATAACTCCCAATTTTAAAGCTAACCGATAGACTATCGTATGGATATGAAATAAATGATTTTAAGACAGAGTTTGACCAATATACATGGAGATTTGTAGAGAAAAAGTCAAAGTAAGCAAAAGTTAAATCTGCAGGAATAAAAAAAAGTCTCCTCAAAAAAATTCCCAATAAAAAACGCTGATCAAACAAAATAAATGAAAGCATCGTCATCGTACATATTAAAATTAATGAAAAAGGAATAATTATTAATGATGAAGTTCTATTAGAAAAAAAATATAAAAACAAAATTAAAAATGGCATAAATAAAACTGTTTTATGTGCTGACCCTGCAAAAAAATATATTTGTATGCATAATATTAAAATAACTAATATGGTTTTTCTTTTAAGTAATGCCACAGACAAAAGAAACATATTAAAAATATTATAAGTCCAACCATTTGTGTATGCAAAAATTCCTTTGGAGGAAAGATTACTATTAAATACTCTTAAATCGTAAACCTTACTTAAGTCTAAGTTGAAATAAACGCCAGAAATGTAATACCAAAAAATTAGGAATACAACAAATAATGAAGATACTATGATGGCTATGTAAAAACCATGCTTTAAGACTGGTAAATTTTTAAATAGTGGCATTTTTAATCTTATAATTAATTGTATAGATAGAAATGAAATTATTATGCCAATGATAGATTTTAAATTAACTGTCTCCGCTAAGGAAAAAATCGAGAGAGAAATGGAATTACTAATGGAATTATTTAAAACTGCATCATATCCATAAATTATCAACATAGGAGTTATAACTATAAGCAAGAATATAATAAAGAAATAATCACTTGCTTTTGTAAACCAGTCTGAAATAAATGGTATTAGAAGAAAAAAAATAGCCCATGAGATTAAATAATTATCTAATGAAGGGCTAAAATTATAAGACGTAAACAACAATGAATTTGGAATAGCATATATATATGAACTTTCAAGAATTATTCTAAAAAGAATCACAGATAATATAAATGTTACACGATGATGATTTGTAATTATTTTTTCCATATATGTAAATTTAGAAAATTTTCATATTATTAGAGTTTTATATACATCGTTCTAAATTGAATTTGTTCAAATCAATAATTAAATAGTAAATTTTGTTAACCTTTTCCATTTACAAAGAACACTAAACCAATAAAGTGCAGCAGATAATGTATACATGAAATAATAGCAATTATTATTAATAAATTTTCAAATTGATAGTTTTTAAATAAGTATAACGCTATCATCATTGACACTAAATATCCTATTTGTAAACACAAATAAAAAAACAATTTTTCAAAAATAGAATCAACAATGCTTACTGTTGAAACAATAAAGCCAATAAAAAAAACAGGAATCATTATTCGCGCATAACCTCCTGCAACTCTCCATTCCTCTCCAAACACAAATGCAAACAAATCTTCAACTATAAAAAATAGAATTCCAAAAGATGGAGTTCCGATAATAAATAACTTTTTAACGGTACTTTTAAAAACTTTAACAGCCTTACCTGTTAACTGTTTTTCCTTTGAGGCTTCCTCAAAAAAAACTTGCCCAATAGAGTTTCCAATAAGTGCCGATGGAACTCCCAATACTCTTTGAACAAGAGAGTAAAAACCAAGTGTTGATACATTGTAAAAAATTGAAATTAGAATATTAGTCAAATTTCCTGTGGCCTTATTTGCTAACGCTCCAGCTATTGAAAACTTTGGGAACTCTTTATACCTTTTTGCCACTTGCAATATTTTTTTCTTTGAAATTTTCGACAAAAGTAATTTATTCTTTATGATATTTTTTAATAATTTCATATTTGCGGTCATCTGTGATGCAACCTGACCGCTAATAAGACCTGCAGCACCCTCTCTTAAATAACCCACAACAATTTGAAAAACTACCATAGTTATTGATTTTATAATATTGGCTTTTGCGATATCCTTATAATGTTTTTTTCGGTTATTAAAATAGTTTAAAAGGTTAAAAAGCCCTATAAGAAAAATAGATAAAGGAACTATATATAACCAAGTACCAATATCGTTATTACTTAATAAATGAACAATTTTTTCATTGAAAATAATTACAATCACAAAAAGGATTAGAGTTATTAGAGACATAATGATAAATCCCAATGCAACAATATTAATAGCATCTTCATCTTTTTTTGGGAGCATAATTGCTAATTCATACCTCCCGTTAACAATAGTTCCAAATATTGTTGTAACTGATAAGAATAATGCTAATAATCCAAAATCTTCAGGCGAGTATATTCTTGTTAAAATAGGACTTATTGCAACAGGTATTGCATTTGCAATTGTTGAGCCTGTCATCAGGGTGAGAATGTTTCGATTAAATTCTGATTTTGGCTTTAGAAGCTGAATCATTAAATAACTTTGATAATTTTATTATAGATCTGGAAAGCAATTATTATGTTTTTTTTAGAATGGGTTATCAAACTTTTATTTTTGGTTTTATACATAAATTGGTTTTAATTTGTTTACTTGTATTTCTTATAGACATTTAACTTTGCAAGATCTTATATGTTTTATATTCTAAGTTATAAAAAATTTACTCGGACTTGCAATATAAATAAGCAATTACAAATACTCTTATTCTTTTGTATATAATATTTGGTTGATTAGATATTTTCTTTAATATTTAAAATAACATAGTCAATTTCATCATTAGTTAAAAAAGAATTCATAGGAAGGCTCATTACCTCATTCGATGCTTTTTCAGATACTGGGAAATTGCCTTTCTTGTAATTCAAGTGCTGAAAGCATTTTTGTAAATGAAGTGGCATTGGATAATAAACTGCTGTTGGTACGCCTAATTTTTTAAGCTTATCCTGAAGTAATTGCCTATTATCTACTCTTAAGGTGTATTGTGCCCAGGCACTTGATCTATTTTTTTTGATTACTGGAGTAGTTATGAAGTCTCGTAGTGCATCTGAATATCTGTCAGCAACATTCTGTCTAACGATCAATTCATTTTTATAGAATTTTAATTTTGCCAAAAGAATAGCAGCCTGAATCGTGTCCAAACGACCTCCCATTCCAATATACTTATGATAATAGCGTTTGTTTTGTCCATGAATACGCATCATCTTGATTATTTCAGCATATTCTTTATTGTTAGTAAAAACAGCACCCCCATCTCCGTAACAGCCCAAGGGTTTTGCTGGAAAAAAACTTGTTGTAGATATATCTCCAAGATTGCTATCTGTTTTTTTTTCATATTTCGAACCAAAGCTTTGTGCTCCATCAATAATAACCTTGAGTTTATATTCATTAGCAATATCTTGAATGGTATCCATATCAGCAGGTTGACCAAATAAACTTACTGGCATAATCGCTTTTGTTCTATCGGTAATTGAAGCTTTAATAAGCTTTGCATCAATATTAAAGGTATCTGGTTCAATATCAACAAATACAGGCTTCGCTTTCATAAAAGCGATAGTCTCAGCTGTTGATATAAAGGTAAACGGAGAAGTAATTATTTCATCCCCAGGTTTGATATCTAGTGCCATCATAGCAAGTAAAAGTGCATCAGTTCCCGATGAACAAGAGATAGCATATTGAGCACCTGTAAATTTTTGAAATTGTTCCTCAAGCTCAGTTATTTCTTGACCCATTATATAATTGGATTTATTTAAAACTTCCTGAATTCTTAAGTCTATATCAGCTTGATATTTTTGATACTGTAATTGCAAATTTGCAAAATCAATTTTCATTATTTAACTTTTAACTCTATTTTAGAATTTTTTAATTGGTATTCTTTTCCAGTATTTTTGCAAAATGAACTGGCATTGCCTTTTAGTGGCAAATCTAGCTTTTCACCGTATTCACTTATCCATCCAATTTGTTTGGCAGGTACACCGACCACGAGAGCATATGGAGGTACATCTTTATTCACAAGAGCACCTGCACCTACAAATGCAAATTGCCCAATCGTCACCCCACAAACAACAGTGCAATTAGCTCCTAGTGTCACTCCTTTTTTTACATAGGTATTGCTGTATTCGTTTTTACGTTCGATAAATGCGCGCGGATTATAAACATTAGTAAAAACCATACTCGGACCACAAAAAACACCATCCTCAAGATAAACATTGTCATAAATAGATACATTATTTTGAATTTTACATTTGTCACCAATAATTACCTTATTTCCAACAAATACATTTTGGCCAAGTGAAACATCACATCCAATTTTTGCACCTGCGCATACATGAACCCATTGCCATACTCTCGAGCCCTGACCAATTTGTGCTCCTTTATCTACAATGGCAGTTTTATGAACTTTAAAATCCATCTTAATAATTTAATGGTAGTGGGATAGTTTTTCCATCTCTAGCTGACAAGTATGCAGCTATTAGTAATTCAAGAGACTTTAAGCCTTCCCTCCCATCAGTCTCTGGCTCTGAATTTCCATGAAAAACATCGATAATATTTTTATAATAAAGTGGGTGACCAAACCCATAAACAGAGGTTGTTTGATAGTTAGCCTCTTTAATTTCTTTATCATAATCTTTTGATTTTTCAAATTCCCAATGTTGGATATCATTTACTGCGACCCCACCTACCCGGACTGTGCCTGTTTCACCAAGAATGGTTATACTTCCTTCTAAATTTTTAGGGTAAGTTAACATAGTGACACTCATAGAGCCCAATGCACCATTTCTCCACTTAACATTAAGAACACCAGTGTCTTCTACTTCAATATCAAGCGTTGTACTCATCATTGCTTGCACTTTTTCAATTGGTCCAATCAGCCAATCTAATAAATCAACATAATGAGATGCTTGATTCATAAAAGCACCACCATCAAACTCCCATGTACCTCTCCATGAAGCCTGATCATAATATTCTTGAGGTCGAGTCCAAAATACATTTAAATGAACCATATGTATTTTACCAAACCTTCCCTCGTTAACTGCGCGCTTAAGTAATTGTAAAGTAGAATTTCTTCTATTTTGCTTTACTACAAATAGCTGAACAGATGCATTGTCACAAGCTCTTACCATTCGAAGGCCGTCATTCCAGCGAGTAGCCATTGGTTTTTCAGTCATAACATTTATATGGTAGCTAGCACATAATTCTGTTTGATCAGCATGCACTCCACTTGGTGTACAAAGAACAACCAAATCTAATTTTTCATTTTTAAGCATATCGTTCAAATCGAGATAAGCGTTAACTTGATATTTTAACTTATGCTCATCTAAAATAGGCTTCTTTGAATCACAAATGGAGACTAATACCAAATCTTTTTGGTGCTTTTCAATTGAATCGAAATGATTCTTAGAAATTCGCCCGCAACCTACAACTGCAACTCTAATTTTTCTTCCGCTAATAATAGAATAATTTTTCATTACAACCTCCAAGTAGGATTCGAAACAATATTTTTTATATCTATCACTACTTTTTTAGCGCTAGATAATTTTGTATATATTTCATCTGTATATTCTAAAAACTCCTTATGAGCAACAGCAACTACAATAGCATCATATTTCTTTTTATTAAGCAATGGATCAGAAATAATTCCATGCTTGTACCATTTCTTCTGTTCGTTTGGATCTACCCATGGGTCATATACGTCAACGGAAGCCCCAAAATCCTTCAACTCATTAATAATATCAATCACCTTTGTGTTTCTCATATCAGGACAGTCCTCTTTAAACGTCACACCCAACATTAAAATGTTAGATTCTTTTACAAGCTTACCTGCCTTTATCATTTCCTTAATGGTTTTATCAGCAATGTATTTAGTCATGCCATTATTAATTTGACGAGATGCTAATATTAAATTTGGCTTATATCCAAGCTCTTCAGCCTTAAATGTCAGATAATATGGATCAACTCCAATACAATGTCCCCCAACTAAGCCTGGGGTTAATTTAATAAAATTCCATTTAGTTGCTGCAGCTTCAATAACTTCATTAGTATCTATTTCCATTTGATCAAAAATAAGTGCTAATTCATTTATTAATGCAATATTTACATCTCTTTGTGTATTTTCAATAACTTTTGATGCTTCAGCAACTTTAATACTTGATGCCATATGTGTACCAGCGGTTATAACTTGTTTATACAAATCATTTACTTGTTTCGCAACTTCCAGAGTTGAGCCTGAAGTAACCTTCAGGATATTTTTTACAGTATGTTCTTTATCACCAGGATTTATTCTCTCAGGGGAATATCCGCAAAAGAAATCTTCATTAAATTTCATACCTGAGGATTTCTCAAGCTCAGGAACACAAATATCCTCCGTAACCCCTGGATATACAGTAGATTCATAGATAGCGATGTCGCCTTTACTTAGAACTTTACCAACAGTTTTTGATGAATCAATTAAAGGTGATAAATCTGGTCGATTCACTTTATCAATGGGTGTAGGGACAGTTATTATATAAATATTACAATCTTTTGTATCTTGAATATCTGTCGTAAAAATAATATTATTTTTTACAGACTTGAGAAGACTACTTTCAATTTCAAAGGTCTTGTCATGATCAGCATTAAGCTCTTTAATGCGATTTTTACTTATATCAAAACCTATAACTTGAAATTTTTCAGCAAATGCAACTGCAAGAGGTAGGCCAACATAACCTAGGCCAACTAAACATATTTTTGGATTATTCATTTATATTTCTTAAGTAAATTATTTTTTTTAAGCAACTTCAGGCAACTTTATATTTAGTAACTGTATATAGCATTTATTAACATATTAAATATCAATATTATATTAAATAAGAAATTACTTTAAACAAAGCTTTTCTTCTATTAAATCACAAATTATATGTCCAATTAAAATGTGTATTTCTTGAACTCGAGCAGTTGTATCGGAGGGAACAATGATAGAATTGCTTACTAAAGCTGAAGCCTTACCACCTCCTTTACCTAAAAATCCTATAGTATGCATACCAATTTTATTTGCTTTTTTAAATGCATTTAAAATATTTTGACTGTTTCCTGATGTGGAAATGCCTACCAATATATCTCCACTTGAACCTAATGCCTCAACTTGTCGAGAAAAAATATGTTCATAACCATAATCATTAATAATACAGGTCATTACAGAGGTATCAGAATTTAGTGAAATTGATTTTAAAGGTCTTCGATCCCCTACAAATCTTCCAACTAGTTCACCAGCCAAATGTTGGCAGTCAGAAGCACTCCCACCGTTACCGCACCACAAAATAGATCCACCATTCAAAAGACATTTACTCATCAAATCGGCAACCTCTTGAATTGGTTCAATAAGACTTTCAATTGAACTTAAAACTATTTCATGCTCCAGTATATGTTTTTTTATTATTTCTTTCATATTTAAAATATTTTAATTATCGAACAGGACGACAGACTTCATTAATCTTTATTAAAAATGTCCCTTGTAAAAACTTTTTCACTCACAGAGTTTAATGCATTATTCATTCTATTAGCTAAGATAATTTCAGATTCATTGGTAAATTCCTCAAAGTCACTAACTACCTCAAAATCATTAAAGATTTTATCCTCAACTAATGGCTCGAAGATAATCACTTTAACTCCTTTTATGGCAATTAGTTTTATGACATCTTGTATGCTCGACTCTCTAAAATTGTCAGAACCTTCTTTCATCACAAGTCTATATACTCCTACAACTTTTGGATTCATTTCAATGATACTATCTGCTATTAGTTTTTTTCTTAAATCGTTAGACTTAATAATCGCTTCCATTAGTTTTTGAGGTGTATTTTTATAATTAGCTAGTAATTGCTTGGTATCTTTCGGTAAACAATAACCACCATAACCAAAAGATGGGTTGTTATAACCTGAGCCAATTCTTGGATCAAGGCTCAATGAGTTTATAATGTTTTTTGTCATTAATTTTTTTGTTTGTGCAAATGAATCTAATTCGTTAAAAAAAGCAACTCGCATCGCTAGGTAAGTGTTTGAAAAAAGTTTAGATGATTCTGCTTCAGCTGCGCTTATATTGAGAACATCAATATCTTTTTTCTTTGCACCGTCTTTAAATATTGATTCTATAAGCTTAAACTTGTTACCTGAGCCACCGATAATTATTCGAGATGGATTTAAGCTATCATTTAATGCCTTACCCTCTCTGAGAAATTCGGGGACAAAATAAATATTATTTGTTTGATATTTTTCAATCATTTTATCAGTAAAGCCAACAGGAACTGTTGATCTTATAATAATTGTTATATTTGGATTTTTACTTAAGGCATTTTTAATTGTTACTTCAACAGAATCAGTATTGAAACAATTGGTATTTTCATCATAATTTGTTGGTGTTGAAATTAACGCTATGTCTGAATTCTCGAAAAACTCATCAGAAGGAAGGGCTACTTTTAAATCCAATGTGCTGTTTGCAAGAAAACTATCTATTTTCTGATCAGAAAGAGGTGATTTTTTTTGGTTAATAAGAGTTACCTTATCAATATCTATATCAACAGCCGTAACTCTATTTCTTTGAGCCAACAATAAAGCATTGCTTAATCCAACGTACCCTAAGCCAACAACTACGATTTTAATTTTTTTCATACTTTTTATATGCAAATAATCAAATCATTATAAGGTGAAATCTTAATTTTTTTTAATTTTAATTTTAATTTTAATTAAGAAAACGATATGCAAATTAGATATTTACATCAAAGATGTATGAACAAACTAATCAGTAAATAATTAAATCTTAAATTTGTTCAGCTTAGCAGTTAACTAAAACTAATTTTTTTCTAGTTGCTCCTTGATCCTTAACTTTTCTTTTTTAAATTTTCTAACCTTTAGATCAGGCACATAATTTTTAAAACTCAACTCGATAATTTCATCTAACTCTTTATGTCTGCTTTTTAATTGCTTTGTATCCATAAACACCTCCAAGTATTGATTAAAGAATGTTATTTAAAATCTCTTGAACGTACTCCTGATAAATTTTTTATACATTCTTACTTTATACCCATTTTTTTAATTTTTCTACCCTTTTTATTTGCTTTAAAAATCTTGAACAATCAACTTTAAAGATTGTCTATGGAGCTGTTAAAGGAAGTAAATGACTTAAGATATTTTATTAACGAAAGCTTATTTGTCATATAATTATGATTATTTAATTAATGGAAACCAATGAAAGCACTTGTTAAAAGTCATGCTAAAGAAGGTATATGGTTAGAAGAAGTATCTGAACCAGATGTTGGTAACAATGATGTATTAATTAAGATACATAAAACAGCTATTTGTGGGACGGATATACATATTTATAATTGGGATGACTGGGCAAAAAAAACTATCCCTGTTCCCATGACTACAGGTCATGAGTATGCTGGAGAAATCGTAAAACTTGGCTCCAATGTAGCAGATCTTGAAGTTGGCGATATTGTCTCAGGAGAAGGACATATTACTTGTGGGCGTTGTAGAAATTGTTTAGCAGGAAAACCTCATTTATGCCCTTATACAATTGGAGTTGGAGTAAACAGGACAGGCGCTTTTGCCGAGTATATTTCAGTTCCATCAAAAGTAGTTTTTAAGCCAAGTAGAGAGATATCAACTGATCTATTGTCGGTGTTTGATCCCTACGGCAACGCGGTGCATACAGCTTTATCTTTTAATATGGTGGGTGAAGATGTTTTAATAACCGGCGCCGGACCTATTGGTATTATGGCAGCTATGGTTGCTAAACATGCTGGGGCAAGAAATATTGTTATCACAGATCTTAATGAATATCGTTTAAAACTAGTTAAAGATATCGTCCCTAATATTATTACCATTAATGTTTCTAGTCAAAAAATTGATAAAAAATTAATGGAATCATTGGGTATATTTGAGGGCTTTGATGTTGGCCTTGAAATGTCTGGTTCCCCAGTGGCATTTAGTGGAATGTTAGAATTAATGATAAATGGTGGTCACATCGCTATGCTTGCTATTATGCCACAAGGATCAGGTATTGATTGGGATATGGTTGTATTCAAAGGATTAACTATCAAAGGTATTTACGGGCGTGAAATTTTTGAGACTTGGTACAAAGGGTCAATGATGGTTCAGTCTGGCTTACCTCTTGAAAAAATTATTACCCATCGTTTTACATATAAAGATTTTCAAGAAGGTTTTGATGTCATGAGGTCAGGACAATCTGGAAAAGTTATTCTTGACTGGATTAATTAAATTAAAGGAATGAAATGAGTTTTGAGAAAGTAAGAGAAAGTCTAGCTAGTGATTTAGATGAAATAAAGTCTGCGGGACTATGGAAGAGTGAAAGAAATATCAACTCAAATCAAGCAAATCATATTTCACTTGAGGATGGCCGGCATGTAACCAATATGTGTGCTAACAATTATTTGGGGTTAGCAAATGATCAAAGAATTATTCAAGCAGCTAAGGATAGCTATGATAACTGGGGGTATGGCCTTGCTTCAGTCAGGTTTATTTGTGGTACACAAACAATTCACAAGACACTAGAAAAAAAAGTAAGTGAATTTTTAGGGATGGAAGAAACCATTCTTTATGCTGCTTGTTTTGATGCAAATGGTGGCTTATTCGAAACAATTCTAAGTGCTGAGGATGCGGTGATATCTGATGAGCTTAATCATGCATCAATCATTGACGGCGTGAGACTGTCAAAAGCCCAAAGATATCGATACAAGAATAATGACATGAACGACCTTAGATCAAAACTAGTTGAAGCTAAAGAAAAAGGTGCTCGAAGAATACTGATTACTACAGATGGCGTATTTTCAATGGATGGAACAATTGCTCAACTGGATAAGATTTGTGATCTTGCTGATGAATTTGATGCAATGGTTCACCATGATGATTGTCACGCAACTGGGTTTATGGGTAAAACTGGTAAAGGGGTTCATGAATACTGCAATGTTATTGATCGAGTTGATATCATTACCAGCACATTCGGTAAGGCTCTAGGTGGTGCATCTGGTGGTTTTACTTCTGGCAGAAAAGAAATTATTGATATGTTAAGACAACGTTCTAGACCCTATCTATTTTCGAATACATTAGCTCCTTCAATTTGTGTAGGTACTCTAAAAGCTATAGAAATCTTACAATCCTCAACTAAATTACGAGATATATTAGAAGAGAACACTCATTATTTTAGAAAAGGCATGCAAGAAGCTGGTTTTGACGTTGATGATGGAGATCATCCTATTGTCCCTGTGATGCTTGGTGATGCAAACCTAGCTCAGACTATGAGTCAAAAGCTTCTAGAGCATGGAATTTATGCAATTGGATTCTTTTATCCTGTTGTACCAAAAGATAAGGCAAGAATAAGAACTCAAATATCCGCAGCACATACCAAAGAGGATTTAGATAGGGCGATTAATGCTTTCGCAGCTATTAGAGATGAACTTCAAGAATAAATATGAAATCACCTTCTAAACTTATTTTAAAAATAGTATTTTTTTTCGGAATATTAGCTTCCCTCCAAGTAAATGCTCTGCAAATTGGTGATAAAGCTCCTAATTTTAAGGCTGACACGACATTAGGTAAATTAGATTTTTATGATTGGAGTCAAAGTCAGTGGGTTATCCTTCTATCGCATCCTGGAGACTTCACACCTGTCTGTACGACTGAACTCGCAGAAGCTGCAAAATTACAACCATTACTTAAGAAAATAAATGCAAAAATACTGACATTGAGTGCAGACTCAGTTGAAGATCATCTTGAATGGGTTGAGGTAATTAATAATTATAAAAATAAAACAACTACAACAGATGATTTAAAGAATCTTCTCCTTGGAATAGAGGGTGATACTGATGTTAATTTTCCTATTATTTCTGATCCAGATCTCAAGGTTGCAACGCTTTATGGGATGTACCATCCAAAAGCATTACCCAATGCAAGTTCTTTAGGGGGTGAAAATAAGTCAACCATCAGAGCCGTATTTATAATTGATCCTAAAAAAAATATTCAAGCTATGTTGACTTACCCTAAAAATATTGGCCGTAATTTTAATGAGATTGTAAGAACGTTAGAAGCACTTCAAGTATCTTCAGAGCTGAACGTCTCTACTCCGGCAAATTGGGAGTTTGGTGATGACGTTATTGTTTCAAATGATGTACCCGACGAAGATATAAAAGAAAAATATGAGGTTGAAGAATACAATGTGTTTGAGACGTTTCTAAGAACCATCAAACAACCCGGTCATTATGATGGAAACGATGCCCGACGCAAGCGCGTCAGAAACTAAGCGCTAGTTATTTTTTAAAAAACGCCATTGCCCGAGTGGCAAATTCCCTAAATTGATATCCCCAATACGAACTCTTTTGAGGTTAGTTACTTTCAGGTTAACCATGGCGCACATCTTTCTTATTTGACGGTTACGACCTTCAATGAGTATAAACTTAAGTTGATTTTCATTTTGCCATGATACTTTTGCAGGTTTTAATTTATAGCCATCTAAAGTGAGTCCATGGTTTAAAAGTCGGAGATTTTCATCAGTTAAATCTCCCTGCACTTTTACTAGATATTCTTTTTCAACAACTACATTCTCACCAATAATTTTTTTAGCCATTGTGCCATCCTGAGTCAATATTAGGAGCCCTGTAGAGTCAATATCTAATCGTCCCGCAGGTGCTAACCCCTCTCTATTAAATAAAGGATTGCGATCATTTAACTCATTCGAAAAATAGTTATCTGGATTTATTAAATCCGAGGCAGGTTTAAATTCTTTATCATCATCCAGGTGAGATATATATCCCACAGGCTTATTAAGAAGAATGGTTAATTTTTTTGATTGCTTAAGCTTACCCTTCTTGTTTAGCTCCACCTTTTGTGAGCGACAAGCTTTAGTTCCTAATTCTTTTACTACCTTTCCATCAAGTAAAACTTGGCCTTGCTTTATATATTCGTCAGCCTCTCTTCTGGAACATAAGCCAAGCTCTGATAATATTTTTGAAATACGAACTTGTTCCAAGATATTTTTACTTAATTAAAGGTTTGAGATTTGTTACTATTTCTTGACCAAGTTGAGTCAGACATTCGCTCTGCGCCTGAACCATTTTATCAATATCTGTTGTTGATGCTTGAGCTGTAAATGTTGATCTTTTATTAAATATTGTTTCGTCTTTTGATTTAATTGACCACTGTGCTACCAACTGACTTTGCCCATTTTGGTCAATATTTAACTCTAAAATATCAATCTTGACTTGAAAATCAACACCCGGTCTTTGTGGCCAGGGGTAACGAATCATTCTATCAGTGCCTAACTGTAAGGGAAGTGTCTTAAACAATGCTAAGGAAATATTTTGGTCTAATTTTTCTGCCCATCGATGACCGTCTATCAACTTATATTTATTTTCAGAGACAGCGACAACCATTTGAAATCGATCTAAGTATTC
>Ga0209534_10001333_pt1 | contig 26008 bp, 22 predicted proteins | sample COG_07_FD_184751 | JGI IMG/M metagenome (GOLD analysis project Ga0209534, IMG submission 184751) | Pelagic Microbial community sample from North Sea - COGITO 998_met_07 (SPAdes) (version 2) | ecosystem: Environmental > Aquatic > Marine > Neritic zone/Coastal water | place: Helgoland, sampling...
CCTGTTGGCAATGGATTAAAAGTAAATCCACCTCCTGTAGTAATAATTGCAGTTGCTGAGTTTGCAGCTCCCTCGCAATAATCAGTTAATGCAAAAGTAGCATCATCAAGTATGTTCAAAGTTACATCTACTGTTTTAGGTAAACCTTCACACCCATTTGCATCTGTTTCAGTAACGCTTAATGTATGAGGTCCACTAACTACCATATTCCAATCAATAGTAATTGCATCAGATCCTTGACCTGAAATAATTGTACCTCCAGAACTCAATACCCATTGATAATTTGAGGTTGGATTTGATGGATTTAATAAATAGGGTTCAGTTGATCCAATACAAACCAATTGAGTTGGTGAAGTACTTGATTGAGCAATAATTGTATTGCTCACTAAAAACAACAGACTTAGTGTAATTATTTTTAAAAATTTGCTTTTTGTTTTCATGATATTTTATGTTTAATTATGACTTATTGGTTGAGTTGTGATTAAAGGAGAAATTATAATATCTACAGTATCTATTGCTAAACAGCCATTATTATCGGTAAAATTTACAGAATATGTAGTAGAGTATGTCAATGCATTAGCAAAGACTGGGTTTTGAACATTTGAATTTATAAAATCTGATGAAGGAGTCCAATAATAAGTTCCTGAAACGTTTCCATTTGCAGATAGATTATTTGGCAAAACTCCATTACATATAGTTTGATTAGCACTTGCAATTACAGAAAGCTGAGAATTAGATGAAATTGTAAAATTTTCAATTGTTAAACACCCATTATCATCAGTAATACTTACTGTATAATTTCCAGCAGATAATGCATAAATACTATCTGTAACTTGGCCTGTATTCCATAAATATGTAGCATTGACGTTGGGGTTATTTAAAACTATAGAATAATCCTCTGTTGCTCCGAACCAAGGATTTACCCAACTTCCCACAACAGGAGATTCACAAGGCCCTATATCATTAGGAGTAGTAAAATCATAAACACTTTGACAAACAACTCTCATTCTTGTAGGACCATAAACTCCAGTTGTTGGGACAATAAATGAAAGCGGAACTGATATCCCAGCTGATGTCTGAACAGGTATTATTCCAATATCTTCACCAGGATCATTAAAATCACCATCAATATTAAAATCGATAAAAACTTTAGCGCCTCCTAGATAGGAGTTTGTACTAGATAAATCACCTAATGTAACATTAATTATATAAGATTGACTTTCAGTAATGTCAGCATACATTGATGCCGTATAATCTTCATAAAAATCATTAACTCCTGCAGAATTATTAGTGATGGAATAATTATTGCCACTTAATTGAACTTCTTCAATAATTGTTGCAGGCTGTGTAGAATTAGATGGATTAGATGGACAGTAAGTTAGCATAGAGACAGTTCCTGTTGGAGTTGAAGAAGCTTGGATATCAATACTTGCATTTCCATCTGAATATCCAAAACAAGTTGCATCATTAGTATTAAGCACATAACCTAAAGTAGATGCCTCATTAATAATAATATTTAATGCTGCAGAACACCCTACAGCATCAGTAACAATAACATCATAGGATCCAGCAATTAAATTATTTATTGCAGCTGTAGTTGCACCATTAGACCAAAAATAGGCAAATGGACTGATGCCAGTGGAGATGTTTAAAGATATACCACCATCAGAAAAACCATAGCAACTTATAGGTGAAGTGTTACTAGAAATCTGTATTTCTAAAGGCTCATTAATAATAATGTTATTTAAAGTACTTGTACAACCTGTAGCATCAGTAACAATAACGTCATAAGAACCAACACTTAAATTATTTATAGAAGATGTAGTTGCACCATTAGACCAAGAATATATAAATGGACTGGTGCCTCCAGAAATATTTAAAGATATACTTCCATCAGAAGAACCATAGCATCCTAGATGTGAAGTATTACTAGCAATCTGTATTTCTAAAGGCTCATTAATAATAATATTATTTAAGGCTGCAGAACACCCGACAGCATCAGTAACAATAACATCATAGGAACCAGCAATTAAATTATTGATAGAAGATGTGATAAAACCATTAGACCAATTATAAGTAAATGGACTAATTCCTGATGAAATAGTTAAAGATATACTTCCATTAGAAGAACCATAACAACTTATATCTGAAGAATTATCAAGTATTAAAATATTATTACTCGTTGGTATTGAATTACCAGTATATACTGAATAAGCAGGATCAGTACAGCAACTTCCATTATACCAACCTCCTGTCTGACAATCACCAAGAACATTTAAGTCAATTGATAAATCCTCAGCAATACAAGAATTTCCTACTACTAACTGAAAACTTAATGTAAATGGTCCAGTAGAAGAAGTTCCCCAATTAGCATTCCCATTATTTTGAAATCGATATCCAGGCCCAAAATTCAATCCACTTGGGTAAGTATTTTGGGTATCCCATATCCATGATCCTCCAGAACCTCCAGGATTACCAGGTGCTGAAACTGGAGAAATTGAGGACCAACCAACACCATAGTCAATATCAAAAGCAATTATCCAATTAATATTAAGCTGAGTGAAACTACTTAACGTATAAGTAACCGTAACAACTTGCCCGGAAGAATAAGGACCGGCAGGAGACATTGATGCAGTTTGTGAACCAACACATTGACTTCTTACTTGAAAAAATAGAAGAACTAACAATAATATAATAAGAATTCTTTTCAATAATTTTTTATTTTTTTTATTTACGGATAATAAATGTTTTAGTTACAAGTAAGTATTAGTTTATATCTTATCTACTAAGGTTTTGTTACAAAACTACAAAAAACTAAACTAATTCACAGGAATTAACTCATAATCAGAATAATGAAAAATAGGAGTTAAGGTATTTTGTTTAAAACCAAATGAATTTTGTTTGAATTCATAAACATTAGAATTACCACAAAAATGCATAATAATATCATAAGCTACTTTAGTGAATTTTCGTTCATTAGTCTTATATTCTCGTTCAAAAATTTCAAGAAAACGTAAATCATAATGCTTTGAATAATCAACACTTCTAGAATTTAGAATATGAACATCAAGTTCCATTAAATTTGTAATATCTAAGTTATCAAAACCTTTAACTGATTCAAAAGTAAAAACTGTAGAGATTGAATCAATACCACCAATAGATCCTAGCATTTTACTAATAAATGCTTTATTTGAAGAAAGTAACATTATATTTTGTTGTTCAGTAAAAAACTTTCTAATAGAATCTACTTTAGTATTCTTAACTTGGAAAACTGAAACTTCCTTTCCAGCAGTATTAAACAAGTGTTTAACATATGCTGAAAGTCCTTTCTCCTTTTTATCATGCAATAGAACAATTCGTTCATCTTTCTTGTTCTCTAATAAATAATCAGTTAGAATTTCAGTTTGCAATTTATTTGAAGGTGCAATTTGATAAACAGCAGGATATTTATTAATTGCTTTAGTATTTATTGACAAAGGAGCTATCAGCACTTTAGAAGTATCTTTTCCATATTTTTTACATAGCATCTGAAAAAACTTAGAATACAAAGGACCAATAATAATATCCATATTATTTAATCTATTAGAATAGATAATCTTACGAACTTCTAAAGGATCTTTATTGGTATCAAAAGTATGTAAAACTATATTTCTTCCAGCCCGCCTTAAAGAATCTAAAGCAAGTTCAACTCCTATATGAAAAGATAAAGCTGATTTTGACTTCTCATATAAAATATTAGGAATTTCTAAAGTAGCCTTGTAGTTATTAAACATGGTATCATTCTTAACTAAATAGTAAGGCATTAAAAGTGCAATATTTGTAACTGTAGGATCATTAATAATTACAACATCATCAACTACTAACTCATTTACTGAAACAGCTTTCTCATCAAGATTATTTAAATAAATTGGGATATATAAAAGTTGATTGTAAAACAAACTCTTATTCAATTCATTAGCATCTTTTATCTCAGAATTTTTTACATTATGAAGCTTAGCAATTTTTTTAAGAGATTCCCCTGCTTTTACAAAATGCTCAACAAACTTTTTACCAGAAAAAAAAATAGTATCATAGCTCTGTGCAGAAGCTTGCACAGTAAATAAAATAAAAAATATGAATACTATTTTCTTAATTATTCCCATTCAATAGTTGCTGGTGGTTTTGATGAAATATCATAAACTACACGATTAATTCCTTTTACTTTATTAATAATATCATTAGATACTTTTGCTAAAAAATCGTATGGTAAATGTACCCAATCAGCAGTCATTCCATCAGTTGATTCTACTGCCCTAAGAGCAACTGCATTTTCATAAGTTCTTTCATCACCCATTACACCAACTGATTGAATAGGCAAGAAGATTGCACCTGCTTGCCATACTTTATCATACAAACCAGATGATTTTAGTGAGGATATGAAAATATGATCCACTTCTTGTAAAATTCTTACTTTTTCTTTTGTAACATCGCCTAAAATACGAATTGCCAATCCAGGACCGGGAAAAGGGTGTCTTGCTAAAAGCTCAACATCAATACCCATTGATTTACCAATTCTTCTTACCTCATCTTTAAATAAAGTCTTTAAAGGCTCAACAATTTGCAACTTCATATAATCAGGTAATCCACCAACATTGTGGTGCGATTTTATAGTTTGGGAAGGACCTCCAGTTGCAGAAACCGACTCAATTACATCAGGATAAATAGTACCTTGAGCCAACCATTTTACATCTTTAATTTGGTTTGCTTCATCATCAAACACATCAATGAACAAAGCCCCAATTGCTTTACGCTTTTTCTCAGGGTCTGATAATCCAGCTAATACATCATAAAAACGATCTTTTACACTCACACCTTTAACATTCAATCCCATTCCATTATACTGGTCTAACACACTTTCAAATTCGTTCTTTCTTAAAAGTCCATTATCAACAAAAATGCAATATAAATTTTCGCCAATTGCTTTATGTAAAAGCACAGCAGCTACAGTAGAATCTACTCCACCAGATAAGCCAAGAATAACCTTATCATTTCTAATTTTAGCTTTTAAATCAGCAACAGTTTCATTAACAAAAGTTAAAGGAGTCCAATCTTGCAGTAAACCACAAATATTTACTAAGAAATTCTTAAGAATAGTAGCACCATCTTTAGAATGATAAACCTCAGGATGAAATTGTAAGGCATAAGTTTGTTCACCTTCAATCTCATAAGCAGCAACTTTTACATCATTTGTTGATGCTACAACTTTATAATTAGAGGGGATAGTAGCAATAGTATCACCGTGGCTCATCCAAACTTGAGAATCAGCAGGGATACCCTTCATTAACTTACTATTAGTATCAACAAAAGAAAGATAAGCACGACCATACTCTCTAGTATCTGAAGGCAAAACTTCACCACCAAACTCATGAGCTAAATGCTGAGCACCGTAACAAACACCAAGCAAAGGTAACTTACCTTTTATATCGCTTAAATCAGAAATTGGAGCATTTACTTCACGAACAGAGTGCGGAGAACCAGATAAAATAACAGCTTTCCAACTCCCATCTATCAGAGGCATTTTATTGTAAGGATGTATCTCAGAATAAATATTTAACTCTCTTACTCTTCTAGCAATAAGTTGAGTGTATTGCGATCCAAAATCTAAAATTAGTATTTTTTCGTGTTGCATTTAGCTGTTATTTTTTAGTATGACAAAACTACAAAATTTGTATCCAGAGGGTCAAGATTATCTTTTAACATTTCAATAAAGTTTTTTCCCTCTTTTAAATAGTAAGGAATAAAATTATCAAAGCGTTCTTGTAAACAGTTTTGAGGAAACAATTGCGCATTAATTTTACTTATTTGATGGATAGCATTTTCATGCTTTTGTTTTTCCATCCTTATTAGTTTTTGCTCAAATTTAGTCAATTGCTTGAGCTGATTGGCGTAAAACGAATTGATGCTATTTTGCATACCTACATCACTAGTTTTAGCTAATATATTTTTATGCAACTTTTCCAAATCAGACTTTTCTCTTGACAAGGAAACTGAACTGTTAGCTTGTTTTAAAACAAAGTTTTTTTGCAATTGATGTTCATTCAAAAACAAATCCTCAAGTTTAAAACCAAAAGAACTGAATTTTTGTTTTTGTTTATCTGAAATTAGCATTGCAGAATTTCGTAAAACAAGCAGTGGCATGGGTATGTTCTCATTATTAAAAACATCCCTTAATTGCATCCAGTAAGCTACTTCACCACCACCACCAACATAAGCTATATTAGGTAAAATACACTCCTGATAAAGTGGACGCATCAAAACATTAGGGCTGAATAATTCGGGATGTTTCTCAATCTCACTTTCAAAAATCTCAGCAGTTATCAACTCTCTTTTTCCCTCTGATAACTTGAAAAAATTAATATCACGAAAAAATGCTTGTGCTTTATAGTTTTCGGACAAACGACTAGAAGTTCCTTCAATTATACTTTTGTAAGAGTTATTTAAAATATCATTTTTCATGATAGGAACAAACTCTCTTTTCAGTTTTTTATCATCACCATCTAAGATAACAATACCGTACTCTCCGAAAAGTTCATTTACCAAATACCTGGTAGCATCAGCAAGAGTAACGTGATTTAAATAAGCATTTTTAAATAGCTCAATTAAATTATTGGCATGCACATTATCTCCTAATTTACATTCTAGCTCATTAATAATTTTAGCAATCCCATTAAGTTTAATTTTCCCAACAGCACCTTCTTGCTCAGATTCCCAAATAACTTTTTTATCGAATAAATTAATGCTCTTTATTTCTTCAAAATCATGATCCTCAGTAGCCATCCAAAAGATAGGTACAAAGTTATTTTTTGGGTATTTTATTTTTATTTTGTTAGCAAGATTAATAGTAGAAATAATCTTATAAATAAAATATACAGGCCCAGTAAACAAGCAAATTTGATGCCCAGTAGTGATAGTAAAAGTATCTTCAGAAAATAATAAATCAATATTGTTATTACTAAATTCAGTTAGGTTAAAATCTTTATTTTGCTCTTTTAAAACGGAAACTAACACCTTCCTATTTACAGGGTAATTTTTCTTTTCAGAAATTTGTTTTTGAAAACTATCAATAGTAGGAAAATCAGAAATAAAAGGTTTTAACTTTTCATCATTTGCTAAATAATCAATTACTAAATTAGAGAATTGCTTAGTTTTAGAATATGGGATTTTGTATGATTGCACTTTTTACTTTTTCATTATAAACCCACCAGCAATCAAATCATCACCTTCATAAATTGCAGCCGATTGCCCTGGAGCGATTCCCTCCACTTTATTATGGAAAAGCACTTTTATGTTTTCGCCATCATTAGTAATAGTAGCCATCTCCCCTTTATGTTTATACCTCACTTTTACTACATATTCCTTTCCATCTTCAATCTTATCATATTTAAGGTTATTGATATTTCTGATATGCATTTCTTGCTTTTGCAAATCTTCTTTGGTTCCAACAGTTACTGTGTTATCCTCTGGGTTAATTCCAATAACAAAAGTAGGGTTTTTGCCTAATGAAATCCCAATTTTCCTTTGCCCGATAGTGTAAAAAGGATAACCATCATGCGTACCAACCACCTCACCAGAAATAGTAATAAAGTTTCCTCCCTTCACTTTTTCTTCCAAGCCCTCTACCCTTCTTTTCAAAAATCCTCTGTAATCATTATCAGGGATAAAGCAGATATCATAACTCTCGTTTTTTTCAGCTAATGCTATATATCCTCTATCCAAAGCCATTTGCTTAATATCCTTTTTATGATATCCTCCCATAGGAAAAATGGTTCTTTTAAGGCACTCCTGTGTTACTCCCCAAAGAACATAAGATTGATCTTTACTTTCATCCAATCCTTTTGACACAACGTACCTCCCATTTTCCTCACGAACTTGTGCGTAATGCCCAGTTGCTATAAAATCACAGCTAAGCATATCAGCTCTTTTTAACAAAGCTTCCCACTTAATATGAGTATTACAAAGCACACAAGGATTAGGCGTTCTACCAGCCATATATTCCTCAACAAAATTATCAATAATAAAACCTTTAAACTCATCACGAATATCCAAAATAGTATGAGGAAAACCACAGTCCACTGCTAATTGTCTTGCATCATTTATAGAATCTAAACTACAACAACCCGTTTCTTTTTTACTTCCTCCAGAGCTTTCATAATCCCAAGTTTTCATAGTTAAACCAATTACTTCATAACCTTCCTCATGTAGTAATAGTGAGGCCATTGTACTATCAATACCTCCACTCATTGCCATTAAAACTTTACCTTTACTCATTGTAATTAATTATTGTATCCGTAACTCCTTCCTCATTAAAATATTCCCAAACTCCAACTTTTAAATCATCAGTGTATTTGCCTTTATAATACAACTTTCCATTCGGATGATAATAAGTTTGTTTTCCATCTCTTTTACCCTGATTATAAGCACTCTGCATTTTTAATGTTCCATCCATAAAAAACTGCTTCCATTCGCCATCTAAAACATCTTTGTTCCAACTTTTAACCTCAAAAAGTGAGCCTTCATAATAGTAAGTTTTAGTTGTTCCACTCAATTTTCCTTGCTGATATTCTTCACTCATAATTAAAACACTATCTCTGCTATAATAATTCCAAGTACTATCTTTTAATTCATTTACATATAAACCTGCAACTTGCAATTCTCCTCCTTTATAAAAGATATGAGTTGTCGCAGCTAATCCATTATGAAAGAACTTTTTTTCAGCTTGCAATTCCCCTGATCTTTGATAATAGTAAAATAAACCAAAAGGCTTGTCATTTTTAAACTGCCCCTTATATCTCACTTTTCCATTTTTGTAAGATTGAGACCAAACACCCTGCTTATTACCATCTATATCAGTTTGGTTTACTTCTTGTGCAAAAGAAAAAAAAGGAAAACAAGATAAAAATAAAAGAAGGTTTTTCATTAGTTTAATTTTTGACAAATATAGGTTAAAATGTAAAGATTACTTATTTACTGAAATCATTAATTCATCCACCCCATCCGCAAAGGATTTCCAAGAGAACTTTTCTTTTTCTTTTATAGTATTTATAGAAAACTCTTCCTCTCTATTATTTTTATAAAAATCTATAATAGAATCTGCTATAGCTATAGGATTTTGAGAAGTAACATAACCCACCTTATTATGTGGAACAATTTCTGCCAATCCGCCTACATCAGTAACTAACATTGGCCTATTAAAAGAATAAGCAACTTGAGTAACACCACTTTGAGTTGCCGTACGATAAGTTTGAGTGATCATATCAGCAGCACAAAAATAATATTTCACCTGATCAGCAGGAATAAAATCACTTTTCATGATAATATTTTTTGCAATTCCTAAATCAGCAATCATATTAGTATATTCTGTTTTATCATCATAAAACTCACCTGCAATAATCAATTTTATTCCTAACTTTTTAATACGATTATCAGCCATTGCATTCAACATTAAATCTAAACCCTTATACTTGCGCACAAAACCAAAAAAAAGTAAGTGTTTTTCAATTGGGTTCAAACCTAAATTTGCTATTGCTTGTTTTTTAGGAATATTATCACCAAATACATCATAAATTGGATGTGGGATAAATTTTTTAGCATTAGTATTTGTGAACTTTGAAAGCTCATCCAACACAGAAGCCGAAAGTGTTAAAAAAGCGTCACAACTTTTAACAAAATAGCGAGTCAATAAAGTATCTCCAATCCTTTTTTCATGAGGAATTACATTATCAGTAATTGCTAGAATCTTAATATTAAAATTCAACAATCGAGCAATAGAACCCAAGCAAGGAGCCATAAAAGGTAACCAATATCTTATAATAACCAAATCGGGTTTTTCAGCATTAATCTTATGAGCAACTTTTACCCAATTAAAAGGATTTACAGAGTTAATAAGTGTTTTTATTTTCAATCCTTTTGGCGTTTCTCCACTTTCATACTGTGTAGTACCTGGAAATAAAAAACCTGGATATTGTAGGATAAAAGAATAAAGCGTTACATCATCACCTCTTTTGTAATATTCTTGCGCTAAAGCATTATTAAAATTGGCTATTCCCCCTCTAAACGGAAAAGCAGGTCCAATAATAATGACTTTTTGTTTTGGCAAAATCTAAACTTCTTTTTCTACTTGATAATTATTTCTATCATAAGCATTTCGTGATATCATTTCAGCAATAAAACCAGCTAAAAAAAGCTGAACACCAATAATTTGTGCTGTAAGTGCAATGTAAAAACCTGACATATTAGCAATGTTTTTTGAAGGAATAGCAGAGAACATAGCATACAGTTTAGCACCTCCAATATAAATAAACAAACCAAACCCAAGCATAAACATTAAACTCCCCAACACCCCAAAAAAGTGCATTGGTTTTTTACTAAATCGGCTAACAAATGTAATGGTTATTAAATCCAAAAAACCATTTACAAAACGCTCCAAACCAAATTTAGTGACACCATATTTTCTGCTTTGATGCTCCACAACTTGTTCCGTGATATTTGAAAAACCTGCCCACTTAGCCAAAACAGGAATATATCTGTGCATTTCACCATGAACCTCAATAGATTTTACAACCGTATTTTTATAGGATTTAAGTCCGCAATTGAAATCATGCAAATAAATACCTGAAGCCTTACAAGCTGCCCAATTGAATAGTTTAGTAGGAATAGTTTTGGTGATTGGGTCAAAGCGCTTTGCTTTCCAACCCGATACTAAATCAAAACCTTCAACAGCAATTTGGTTGTACAATGCAGGAATTTCATCAGGGCTATCTTGTAAATCAGCATCCATAGTTATTACTACATCACCTTTTGCTTTTGCAAACCCAACATTAAGTGCTGCCGATTTTCCGTAATTTCTTCTGAACTTTATTCCTTTAATATTTGAATTATTAGCTGAAATTTGCTCCACTACCTCCCAAGATGTATCCTTGCTTCCATCATCAATTAAAAGTACTTCATAACTGAAGTTATTCTTTTGCATTACTCTATCAATCCAAGCACATAATTCCGGTAAAGATTCTTCTTCATTAAATAAAGGGACTACTACACTAATATTCATAAACTAGGCTATTAAAGATGGATCTTCTTTTTTAACAAAAATAGAAATAATTAACGAATAAAGAAAGCCCATAAAAGTACCACCTAGCATTCCCATTATCATCATCCAATGCGGTTGCATAAACTTACTTGTCATTTGCAAAGCCATATCCAATTCCTCATCCGATATTTCAGGCTTTGATTCTAACATAGCTTGCTCAGTAATTTTCATTATATCACTCAAAGAATTTGGATCAAGGTAAGTAATATAGATAAACTGATAGAAAGCCAAGATAATTGAAGAGAAGAAGGCGACAGTAGTTCCGAGCTTTAAAGATTCTGCATAGGAGATAAATCCATTATTATTAATGTCACGATACTGAATAATTGCATAAGCAATAAACCCAAGAGTGATAGCATTATTCAACAAAGCAGGAATAACTGATTGTTTATCATCAGCTCCTACTGACCACATAATAGCTGCAATGGCAACCAAGCACAAGCCTAATACAGCTCCATAATTCATTGCAAATTTCTTAGTATCCATCTATTTTATTTTAAAATTAATAGTGGCAAATATAAACAAAAATAGAATGTATAAAATGTTTTGTAAAAAGTAAGATTATGTTAGTTTTGCAGCCTTAAGGGTAAGTCTTGTACGACCAGCTCCCTATGAACTCCCCCAGGGCAGGAATGCAGCAAGGGTAATAGGTTGTAGCGGTGCGATATAAGTAGCTTACCCTTATTATTTTAAGAAATCCTGCTCCAACCCATACGCTCCCTAGCATAAGGACGATAAGCACGAGCAATATTAATATTCTCTGCTTTTTCCAACTCTTCATCCTCTTTTAATAAAAGTTCTGCTTCATTTCTTGCAAAATGCAGTATTTTATTATCCACAATAATATCTGCAATTTTAAAATCGAGTACACCACTTTGCTTAGTTCCCATCATATCACCAGGACCTCTTAATTCTAAATCTACTTCCGAAATTTTAAAACCATCATTAGTGTCTACCATAGTTTGTAAACGGGTTTTGCCTTCTATACTAACTTTATTCCCACTTACTAAAATACAATAAGACTGCTCTGCACCTCTACCAACTCTGCCTCTAAGTTGGTGCAATTGAGAAAGCCCGAAACGCTCCGCACTTTCAATAATCATAACAGAAGCATTAGGTACATTTACCCCCACTTCAATTACAGTAGTTGCTACCATGATATTGGTTACCCCATCCACAAAGCGTTTCATCTCATACTCTTTATCTTCAGCTTTCATTTGCCCATGCACCACACTCACCTGAAATTCTGGTAAAGGAAATTCACGCTCAATAGCATTAAAACCCTCCATTAAATTCTTATAATCCAGTTTTTCTGATTCCTCAATTAAAGGAAATACAATATAAATTTGTCTTTGCAAAGCAATTTGCTCACGCATAAATTTAATAATCTGCAAACGAGAAGAATCTGTTTTCCACATGGTTTTTACTTCCTTCCTTCCTGGAGGGAGTTCATCAATAACAGAAACATCCAAATCGCCATAAAGCGTCATAGAAAGCGTCCTTGGAATAGGAGTTGCTGTCATTACCAACATGTGCGGTGGGAATTTATTTTTCTTCCACAATTTAGCCCTTTGTGCTACTCCAAACCTGTGCTGTTCATCAATCACAACAAAAGCTAAGTTTTTGAACTTTACTTTATCTTCTATAAGAGCATGAGTACCAATCAAGATATTAATCTCTCCATTTTCCAATTGTTCATGCAGTATTCTCCTTTCTTTAGTTTTAGTTGATCCTGTAAGGATAGCCACTTTAATATTTTGCTCTTTCAAATATTCTGAAATTGTTGTAAAATGCTGGCGAGTCAAAATTTCAGTTGGTGCCATAAGGCAAGCCTGATAACCATTGTCCACAGCCATGAGCATACTTAGTAGTGCAACCAAAGTTTTTCCACTGCCTACATCCCCTTGTAATAGGCGATTCATTTGCTGAGGATTACGCACATCATTTCTGATTTCTTTGAGTACGCGCTTTTGTGCCCCTGTCAATTCAAAAGGTAAATGTTTATTGTAAAATTCATTAAAGCTTTCCCCTAGATTTTCAAATGGATAGCCCTTGAACTTTTTATTACGAGTTAGTTTTAGTTTTAATAAATATAATTGTAAAAAGAAAAACTCTTCAAACTTTAAGCGTTTTTGAGCACGGACTAAACTTTTAGCATCTTTAGGTTGATGCACATCAACAAATGCATGAAATCTAGTTGGTAAATTTAACTTATCCACTAAAGATGCCGAAAGGGTTTCTTCCAATTGATTTTTGAGTAAAGGCAATAATGCTTTTGTTAATTTACCAATCGCTCTACTGCTTAACCCTTTAGCATTTAATAATTCTGTAGTATGGTAAACGGCTTGCAAACCTGCAGTAAATTGTTGATTTTCTTCTTGCATATCCATTTCAGGATGTACAATGTTGAAATTTCCTTTAAAAGCAGAAGGCTTCCCAAAAACAATATATTCCGTATGTAATTTTATGCTTGACCTTATCCATCTAGCACCTTTGAACCACACCAACTCTACAATACCTGTTTCGTCTTGAAAATGAGCAATCAAGCGTTTAGCTCTCTTTTGTCCTTTCTCCTCAAATTTTATAATTTTACCTTTTAGCTGTATGTTAGGCATTGACTCCCTTAGTTCAGAAATGGTATGGATTTTACTTCTATCTATATAACGAAAAGGATAGTGCATGAGCAAGTCCCCATAGTTAAAGATACGCAACTCTTTTTTAAGTAAATCGGACCGAAAAGGACCGACACCTTTCAAAAAATCAATTGGAGTATCAAGAATATGCATGCGGTAAAGATAAGGAAACTAATGCTTTTTAAGCAAAGGGCTTTTGAACATAAAGGGCAATAAATCTTCAACCGTATTGGCAATAAGTACCTCATCCGTTGGAGAGTGTAAAATTACTTTTATTGACTGATCTTGTTTATCCTCATATTCTGCCATAACTTGCCTGCAAGCACCACAAGGAGAAATAACATCATTTACCTCAAAGTTTTTAGAAAGTACTGACACAGCAACCGTCTTTACTTTTATATCCGGATATCTTGCTCCTGCATAAAAAAGGGCAACCCTTTCTGCACAAAGCCCTGAGGGATAGGCTACATTTTCCTGATTACTACCATTAATAATTTCTCCATTTTCGAGCAAAACACTTGATCCAACTAAAAAGCCAGAATAAGGAGCATAAGCCGTTTTTAGTGCTGATTTTGCATTCTCAACTAATTGCTGTTCGTTTTCGCTTAACTCAGAAATATGAGCTGAAATAAAGGAAAGTTGTATTTTTTTTTCTTGCATAAAATTATAAATCGTAAGCTAATTTTCCTTCAAAGATAAAAAGAGTTTCAGGATTATTCACATAAAACTCGTGTTGAATTCTATAGGCCAATTCAAAATCCAACTTTTTAGCCAAGGGATAGCCCAAAGCAATGGTAGAACGCAATTTGTTTATACCATCTTCCAAAGTTAAAAAATATTCAGTTGCAACACTAGGCGCTAATTTTGTTTTTCGGATATTATAGTCCAGTGCAAATTTCTGACGCAAGGTCATTTTATAGCTATACAAAGACCCTTGCGTTTGCCACCTATTCCTTACTGCATAAGCAAAGCGTTTGCTGAGTTTATTTTTATAGTTAATATCCGCATAAAAACGGTTCTGATTTGAAATATCCATTGCGATATTCCACTTGTTAATATAGCGATAACCCACAGCATAGGAAATACGCTTGTTGTACTTGCGCTTGATTTTTACATCCGTAAATTGCTTAGCATACAAGCTTGAATTTTCCCTTAAGCGTAAAGCTGTTTTTACAGTAAGATCCGTTTTTTTTATGATTTTCTTATTCAGAGAAATTGAATACCAAGTTTGGAAATCATTCTCCTGCGAAAAAGCAGATAAGGAGAAAAATAATAAAAGGAATATACTATTTTTTATTATCCTCATAATAGAAAATACGCAAGTTAGCAGTATCTTTTAAAAAGTCAATTCTTCTTACCTCCACTCTAATAATATCAATTCCTGTTCTTTCTTTTAAATCCGCCAATAACTCTTCTCTTCTTTCAGGAACAATCAATTCAATTTTCTCATAGATTATATTCTTTCGTGATTCCCCTTTCAATAGCCAAATACGTTCCATTCCGAAAGTAACAAATATGATTATAAGGTTAGCGAATACTAGTTCAGCATGACTAATTTTTTTGTTCGCCAAAGCATTTACAACCGAAACGCCAATAACTAAAAATAGGTAAGTCATCTCTTTAATAGGAATAGGGTCCGTACGATAACGGATAATACCAAAAATGGCAAAAAGTCCCAATGCAAACCCCAGTTGTAACTTTACACTATCCAAAAGAACACAAAGTAAAAATACGGTTAAACTAATTAGGAAATAAGTAAATAAATAATCCTTATTTTTGGTTACAGGGTAGTAAATATATCGGATAATTGCAGTGATAACTATAAGGTTAAATATTGTTTTAGTAATCAGTTTCCAAAAATCTTCTGCATCAAAGATTGGTGTTCCTAAAAAATCTCCAAATCCACTTAATAAAATTGTTAATAGTTCCATTTACGCTTATTTTAATTTATTTATAAATAATACTTTTTCTTTAAATCTGTTTTTCTTCAACTCAGGATTTAAGGCCAAAGTTGTTAGGCAATACTTACTAATACGAATGGGCAAGATATGCATTTCTTTTGCAATACGCATAAAGTCAGAGGAGCGACTCATGCGTTCTTGCTTTACCTCAGCAATAACAATATGCTTCATATCCCCCTTTTCATTTGAATTTTCAAAAGTAAGATTAACATCAATAGTCAGTCGTTCTTTTTGGGTTTTATGCACAAAAGTAATTCTGCTAAAATTAATCCATTGTTTGGCATTTACCTCCATAGGTCTCCCAATAATTTTTTCAATATAGTTTTGCTGTTTTTCTGAAAGCTCATTGCTAATAGCATTCACCTTCATTCTTTTTTTGATGGTTTTACCTTTGTTATTCTTTCTTTTTATTTCTAAAAAAGTAAGTTTACTACCAACATATTCTCTAAAACGAATCTTGTTTCGGTTTACCCTTCCGTTATGATGATCCAAATAAAACTTTCTATTATCAGTATCATAGTAAAGGGATTTGTAATCGTGAATAAGTTCACCATCAATTGCTAAAACTCTATAGAAAGGTAATAATTTTTGCAAAAGCAAAGGCATTTTATTCGCCTTAAAAGCAAACTTAGTGTCAGTACGACTCATCAATTTCACATCATCCATTTCATCCAATGAGATGGGTAAAAAATCAGCAACTATTTGTGGTAAATTACTCACTTATTGATTCTTCTCAATTACAAAATCAGCAACTGTATTTGTAGAGTTGTTTGAACTAATTGTAACATGCTTAAAAATAGGATAATCATGCTTTATCATACTTCCATCTGTACTATCAGCATAAGTATACAAAGTATAATCTCCTTTCCTTAAATACTCAAAATGATACTTTCCATTATAATCCGTTTCAAACTTATCATCATACACTTCTGATTTGTCATCCCCATAAATTATGAATACATCTTTGCCTGCATCCAATAGAAAGTAGGTAGTATCTATTAAACCAGTAGTAGGGTTTTGAAATGTGAAAATCTTATATACCTGCCCTTCAATTACTGAAGTCCCTCCTTCACCTGCTGGTTTTTCGCAAGCGGTAAATCCTAATGCTATTGCACAAATAATTAAAAAATTCCTCATGATTATTGTTTTATAATTTTAACTACAGAATCTCCTGATTTTACAAAGTAAATACCATTTTCCCAATTACTAATATTTACAGACGCTACTTCTTTTTTAGTAAATACTTTTTGCCCTATCATATTGAAAACACTTACCCCTTCAGTAGCTCCCAATATATAAATTCTACTATTAGATGGATTTGGGTACACACGCAAATTATTTCCTACACTCAATTGATTAATCGCAGAAATTAATAGATTGTTATCATCATAAGTATGAGTTTGATATTGCATGACACCACTTCCATTTGGAACTCTTGCATATCCTTTATCAGTAATCATATTTACAAAATGAACAGCATCAACAACTGTTCCTGTTGGGTCAGTTAAATATACTTCCTCTTGGTCAGCTGACAAACGATAAGTAGTATGCAATCCACTTTGTGTTCCTCCAGCAGTATCGCACCAAACAATTAAATAATCATTTGCAGGAATACTTACATTAGGAAATGTCCATTTTGTTAAATCATTTTCATTATCAGATAAATAATATCCATTCAAATTTAAACTAAAACTATTACCATTATAAAGTTCAACCCAATCATCATATTCTCCATTCTGATCAGCAACTGCAGTAACATTTCCTGCCATAATTTCATTAATAACCAAACCACTTACAACAGGCAATTGATGAAATTCTTTTTCGGCTCTTTCAGGAGAAAAAGCACCTGCATCAGAGTTCTCTGCATAAAAATAATACTGTACATCACGCGCATCAACATTAATAGTCGCACCAAAAATACCATCTCCTGCACTTCCATCACCATGCTGACCGTCATCAAACATTTGGAGCTTTTCAAATTCAGTAGAGAACTTAAACCTATAACCTAAATACGCATAATTGGAGTTGGAAATTTCAGCAGTTATGTTAATTGTAGAGTGAGGTAAAACATTTGTTGGATTTGACGAAATATTACTAACTGTAGGTGGTGTTGCAGTAAACTCATTTAAGCCCTGCAAATGAGTAATTCTTGCATTCATCAGCTCAGTAATTCCTGTTATAGGTATAGGACCAGATCCAACAGATGAATTTATATTTGATATGAACTCAGTGTAAGAATAAAAGGTATTTGGGTCCGTATTTATATCCGTATCAATTATTTGTTGTAAAGCTGAAGCTCTTGTACTGTAATTATTATTTACAAACTGTTCATTCAAGATAGTACGCATATGCGCCACATACATTTTTTTGTATCTATCAGAAGAAAAAACTTGAGTCGTTAATTTATTACTTGCATCAGTACTGTTATGGAAAATATCCAGTTCTTGCAAATCAGCAATAAGTACTGGAGTAGGCAAACCATTCGTAAAAGTTCCAAAAGCCATATTCATGTCCCACAACAAAGGAGAAAATCTACCATTGTTGTCCTTAAACAAATAAAAATTATGAGGAATAGAGTTAATAGGACCATCTAGAGAAACTGTCAGATTTTCAAAAGCCATCATCCAAAGAGTTCGGTCAATATCCATTACATTTTCTAACTCAGTAAAGTGATTATTTAATGTATCCAAGAAATTACCTAAAGTAGTCCAATCATTTGTAGACTCCATTTCATAAGCTCTTTGATAGCAATTTGTATCAGGATAATGTTCCAAAATTCCTAATTGGCCCATACAACCTGGAACAGAAGTTCCTGTATTTTCTACTTTAAAGAAAGGACCTTTACGCTCATAAAAATTCTCATTCGTAAAATCATCATCAATTGTTTGCACACAAGTATACAAACCAATTAAAGTGCCGTTGACAGTAACTTTTGCATAAGTTGCTTTTGGTGAAGGCATATACTCCCTTGCCATTTCATAACTCAACACTTCACGAACAAAAGAAGGATCTCTAAATCCGTTAGATAATTTTAACACATTATAACCATCAATTGACTGTCCGTTATTGATATAATCCAACTTTATGTTCATTGGATTTTTAGTGTTATTTACATTATATGAACTATTCCCTTTGTACTTTATTCCTACATTCTGATCTGCTATTCCATCTATCAAAATAGAATCCGCAATTAATCGCTCGCCTAAACCATTAGCATAATAAATATCCAAGGAATCATCCCAGTTTATTTGACTAAAGAAGATCTCAATATTACGAATACCAACATCAAAAACATCCTGTGAAAATGAAGAAAAAGAAACGCCAATTAAGGCAACAATAGAGAGTGCTTTACGCATATTTTTTTTTTGTAAAGTTAAAAAATATAAATACTTAAGAAAGAAAACTAAACCCAATCTTAGGTGCTTAAAATAACAGGATTAATTAACCATAATTTTTTTAGTTAAAATAGCATCAAATGAAAGGGCATTAACATAGTATAACCCTCTAGAAAAAGGAGACACATCAATACTATAATGCAGCTGATTACTATTATTTTCATATACCAAAGCACCTAAATTATTATAAATTTTAAGCTGTTGAATTTTTTGATTTTCATTTGTTATATAAATCTTGTCATTACTAGGATTAGGAAATAAATCAAACCCATTATTTTTAATTGCACTAACAGCACTAGGAATAGCTGATATTTTAGAAACTCCTGTACTTGTAGCTACCCAAATATTATCTTTAGAATCAATGGCCAATCCTTTAACATTAGGCCCTACTAATCCATCAGAAACATCAAAATCAATCCATTGATTACCATCCCACATTGCTACCCCTCCAACAGCTAAATAGCCAACATAAATGGCTGTCCAAATTCTTCCGTGCGAATCCATTGCAATATCTACCACAGGATTTAAAGTGTCTGGAGGAGGCATTATATACATCCTGGTATGCTGAGTGAAAGATGTATTAGTTGCATCCAAAACAGACATTCCACTTGAAGTACCAACCCATTTATTATCTTGATCATCTGTTAATAAGGCAGTAACAAACTGTGAAAGTAAACCATTAGAAGTGTCATAAGGTGTGAAAGTAGTTCCATCAAAATGGGTAATTCCACCTAAAGGAGAGGCAAACCAGTTGTCTCCATTTGAATCAAAAGCAGTAGCGTTTACTCCACTCCAATGCAAATCAGGTGAAGAATAAGAAGTCCAAGTTACGCCATCAAAATGAGAAACACCTTGACTAGTTCCTACCCATATACCTCCATTGGCATCTTCATCAATACTTTTAACTTGGTTACTAGCAAGTCCATTTGAAGTTGTATATGGTAGCCACATAAATCCATTTACTCCTGACACTAATTGATTGGCACCATAGTCTGTACCAATCCATATTTCACCATTAGCCATTGCAGTAATAACCTTGATGTTATCCGAAAGCATTCCAGGATAATTTGCTACATCATAAACTGCTAATGAAGAACCATCAAACATTTGCACACCAATAGATGTCCCAAGCCAAACATTATCATTTACATCTGTAGCTATACATTCAACAAAATCACTAATCAACCCATCAGTAGTTATATAATTTGTAATTGTTTGAGCGCTTAATTGCAATGCAAATACACTCATTATTATTAGAAATATTTTCTTCATTTTATTGTATTTTAATGACTTTTATAGTTTGATTTTTACCCTTCAAATGTATGAAGTAAATTCCTGAATTCCAACTTGAGGTTAAAATGCGATTTATATTTTCAGCAGTACAGATAAGCTGACCAAGTATGTCCCTCACCTCAACACTTTCCAAACTATTCCATTTTATGATATCAGAAAATGGGTTTGGGTATACTTTTATAAGTTCTTGTTTTTCAATAATTGCATTTACAAAATCATTATTCGCATTAAAAGTTGGCGCTTGCATTACAAAAGGACCACTACCATTAGGAAAGCGTGCAAAGGCAACATCATCAGCTTGTGGCAAGTAAGTTATAGAATCAATAAGCACACTGTCAGTATTTGTTAAAATTAATTGCTCTCCTAAATTTGATAACTTAAAATTGGCGTGCATATCACCCTGCCCTCCATCTTCATCTGCCCAAATAATTGCATAGCCATTAGCAGGAATAGTTTGATTTGGCAGTTCCCATTTTTGCAATAAACCAATTGTATCGGTTAAAAATAAACCAGCTGTGGAAACATGCGAACTTGTTGTATTATATAGCTCTATCCAATCTTCAAACTTGCCACTTGCGTCAGTAACTGTACTTACATTATTAGGCATTAATTCATTAATCACTACATCCCCAGCTTGTAATTGAGATTGGATATTGTAAAACTCATAAGCTGCCCTAACAGGAGAAAATACTCCAGCAGAATCATTGTCGGCATATAAATAATAATCAATTATATTAGCTGAATTAGCAATTATAGCACCAAAAAAACCATCATTTGCCAAGCCGTCATTATGATTGCCATCATCAAACATAGTAGTAGTTTTAAACGCCATATTATCTCCAAAACGATATCCCAAAATAGCTTCAGTAGCATCTGCAATATCAGCAGTAATCCAAATATCATCACCCACAACAAAATTTTGAGGACTAGTTGATATATTCGTTATAGTTGGTTCACCATTAAAGCCTGTGTAGTTACTCAAATAAGTAGCCCTAGCGTCCATCAATTGAGTAATCCCAGGGCAATCGGAAGTAACCAAAGTAACTGGATTATTCAAATTAGTGGTAAAATCAGCATAAGTATAAAACTTGTTGGTATCATTCTGAACACTAGTATCAATCAAGTTTTGAAAGTATTGCCCTCTTACCGCATAGTCTTGATTTGAGAAATTCTCATTAACAATTGTACGGATATGTGCTAAATACATTTTTCTGTTTCTCTCACTTAAAAATAAGTTCCTTAGCAATGGTCTTGGCGAAACAGAAAATTGAGTATGATGCAATAATGGATCCATATTTTGTGCTTGAGCAATATCAAAACCACTGAAATAAATAGAAGAGGCATCTGTTAAACGGAAACTTCCAAAGGACATATTCAAATCCCATAACAAAGGGTTAAACTGACCTGTTTTATCCTTATATAAGTAATAATTTTGTCCATAGCCAATATAAGAATCAAAGTTAATAAGGGTGTAATTTAAGGCATGCATCCAAAGTGTTCTATCTACATTTAATATCTTTTCTACACTATCGGAATAATTATTCAAAGTATCAATTAAATTATAAAGGGCTTCCCAACCATAATTCGATTTTAAAGCATAATAAGGCTCATAATCCAAACTATCATTTCCGTGTGCATTGCTTAGATTAGAGTTTTCTCCTCCAGGAGTTACATCTAAATTTTCAGGATTACACTTAAAAAACGGATTGTATTTATTTCCAAAATTATCATTCAAAAAACCCTTATTTACCGCCTGTACATTAGTGTATAAACCCCAAAGCGTATCGTTAACATACACATTGGCATAATTTGCTTTTGCAGATGGTAAATAATTTGCAGCAATTTCATAAGTAAGCACCTCTCTAACAAAAGAGGGGTCTTGAATAACATTAGATAGCTTTAGTTTGTCGACTCCATCATGATCTTGCCCATCAATTACATAATCCAACTTGATATTAAATGGATTTTTAACCCTATTTACAGAAACAGAACTAAAACCTTTATATCGCACACCTACACTATCATAAGGAGATCCATCAATAATTAAATCAGCTAAAATTCTTTCGTTATCACCTTGAACATATAAACTATCCAACTGATAATCCCAATTATAATCATAAAAGTAAATGCGAATTTCTCTGAGGGAATCTACATCATAAAAATTGCTTTGCGCAAATCCTATTAACTGAACAAAAACAGCAAATACAAAAAGTATAAGATGCTTTTTTAGCATATTATTTTATGTGTGCAATTCTTTCAGTTACCGACTGACCTTTATCAGTAGTAATCTTAACAAAATAAAGCCCCTCAGAAAAGAAGGATATATCTATTTTTTCATTTACTAACCCTATATGTTTATTTAGATGATTAGTGTAAACTTGTTGTCCTATAGAATTTACAATTTGAATTTCTATATCTTGTATCTCAATAGTTGCAAATCTTAGTGTAACCACACCTTTTGTAGGATTAGGAAAAATAGTTAAGGCATCAGCAATGGTATTTTCAATGGTAGAAGTTGCATCAAAACAAGAAGTTGTTATCGTGCCATTTGGATACATATATGACTCTAATGCAATAATACCAGGGTAATCACATTCATATCTAAATCCTTTTTGAGATTGTGCATTATAAGGGCCCCAAATTATTTGTCCAGTTACTGCATCTACCTCATACATTAAACCAGCTCCTCCTTGTCCTCCTGATGCATTAACATAAATATTTCCGTTTGACATTCTGTCTGATGCAGACTGACCAGATGCAGAGTAAGCGCATTCATATCTTGTAGTGTATGAAAAAGGTTCAAATGCTTGTCCAGGAGTTCTAAGATAAGTATTTGTTGCGACATCCCATGGAGTTTCAATTCCATCAATAGCTGACACGCTATTACTTACACCGCTATTATTAAAAACTTGCAAATAACCTCCGTTTGGTCTTCCGTCATCAGTGATCCATCTTGAATCATGAACAGCGTTATCAATAATTTGTGTTCCTGTCATCCCATAATTTGATGGATTTCCCCATCTATATAATATATCTCCACCCATTCCTGAATTACCTCCAGAATGTGTAGCCGCTTCTGCTGTTGTTGTACTATGATCAATAATATAGATCTCAGATGCAAAACGAGATGAAAAAACAATCTGATCTAAATCCTCATTGTAATCTACTCCATTTACATGAAACCAATCACCTCCACCAGGGCCACCTTGAGCTTGTATCATATTAATATTAATAAGCTCAGGGTAATCGGAAATATTTGAAACATAATTAGGTCCATTAGGATCTGTATCTTGACACATGTGATCCCAGATGTGCCATTCCCACACTATATTTGCTCCACCATTTCCGTCTGGTTCTAATTCAACAAAATGAGTTGGCCATTTATCTGAACTTGCATTATTAAATCCTGCTGCATTTAACTCAGTAGAAGTCTTTTTTTCATAAGCAGTAAGCAAAACATTATCTCCTACTAATGTTAAGTCATGATGACTAACATGATCATTATCTGCATAATCAAAACTCCATACAATAGATCCATCTGGAGCAATTTCTTGAACTATACCAGCTCCAGCAGCTATATTTCCATTGCTAAATACACTAGTATTTCCTTTAGTACCTCTCACTAAATTTCCGTTCTCTTTTAAAGCTACAGTATAATTGCATTCAGTATTCATATCCCATGTATGGGCTATATTCTGATTCTCATCAATTAAATAGGTTGTATTAGATCCCTGTGCATTATATAGAGCAAAACCATTAAAAGATTGTCCATTAACAAAAATTGATGATGCAAATAATATTAATATTAATATTGTATTTTTCATTTTATGTTTTGTGTTTTTTATTAAATTATTGTTTTTTATTCATATTTGGAGAGAACAGATTCTGCTCTTTAATAAAATCTTTAAACTCCATTCTTTGAGAATCAGTACATATTTCTATTAAATCATCTATATGCTCTTTATTTATCTTTTCTAATTCAATATATGAGTTAGTAAGAGGAACCAAAAGCATCGAGTCACTATTAAGAAAATATGATTGTCTCAATTTATAAATTTCTTTCCTTAAGCTTTTTAATGACTTCCTATGATCGCTAATTAAAACATCATAGTTTTCTATTTGTTTACCATCTAATGACAATCTCTCTATAATTATATTTCTAGGACCACCTTTACTTACATCATTACTTTCACTATAGTTTATAAAAAAGGAAAAAATATTAAGCAATACTAGCATAACAATAATAACAATATATAATCTTTTACTACTCATAAAACAAATAATTTATTGGGCTATCTAAATAATATTTCTTGTTAGATGAAAACTCATTATCATTATAACTTCGAAATGAAAAAAGGTTTATCGTAATCAATAAAGCAATGCAGATAACAGAAGCATATATTAATTTTATATCTGCTCTATCATTTATGCTCTCCATAATCTTATTGTAAAGCGCATCTGGAGGTGTTACCCTTTGAGTTTTATTTAATACTTCTAAACTTGTTTCCATATATATTTGACGAACTATTTTTAAATATCCTTCTCGTTTTCTAATAAATCTTTTAATTTCAATTTTGCTCTAAAAAATAATGACTCAACAGCCTTCTCAGAAATATTCATGATTTCAGCAACCTTTTTTTGAGGTTCACCTTCTATCTTTAATAGCACAATAACTGTTTTATAGTTATTGGGCAATTTATCCAAACATTTATAAATTATCTGTACACTCTCTTTATTTTCAAATTCTACTCCGGGATGATTAAAATTAACTCCCTCATTTATTCCATCCTTATTATTAAAAAATAGTAAATTACTTAAAAACTTATTCTTGAGTCTTTTCTTTGATCTTAAATAATCTAATGATTTATTAATAGTAATTCTATAAATCCATGTTTCAATTTTTGATTCATATCTAAAAAATTCTAATTTCTTAAAAACAGTTTCAAAAACATCTTGTGCAATTTCCTCAGCATCCTCTTTATTAGCAGTATAATTTAAAGCAAGATTAAAAACAAGCTCTATATATTTTTCATAGAAATTCTTAAAATCAACTTTTTCATTAAACATAGTAAATTATACGATAAAACATCATAATATATTCGATTATTGTGATATCATTTTCCTATAAATAATCCCATTATCAGTCTTAATTTGTATAAAATATATTGAATTAGAATATTCTGCTAAGTTGATAGATGTTCTGTATTCTCCAGTGTGATTTATTGAACTTTCTTTATGAATAGATTCGCCAATAGAATTAAATATTATAAGTTCTAAGTTACATTTTTGAGTATTTATAAATTGTATATTTATGACACCTTTAAACGGGTTAGGAAATAGCATAAGTTTAGTTATGCCATTATCATATACTGATACATTTACACATTCTACTTCACAGTCTGATATAGATGAATATACTCCTTGCCCATTACCTGGGTCATAACAATTACCCTGGTTATCACAATCCCAACTCGGAACAATACAACTATTCTGACAAGAAGCTAAACTACTATATTGACCAGTACCAGTACCAGGATCATAACAATTACCCTGATTATCACAATCCCAACTTGGCACTATACAACTACTCTGACAAGAAGA
>Ga0209534_10001337_pt1 | contig 25984 bp, 29 predicted proteins | sample COG_07_FD_184751 | JGI IMG/M metagenome (GOLD analysis project Ga0209534, IMG submission 184751) | Pelagic Microbial community sample from North Sea - COGITO 998_met_07 (SPAdes) (version 2) | ecosystem: Environmental > Aquatic > Marine > Neritic zone/Coastal water | place: Helgoland, sampling...
AGTTTTTGACGATGGTATTTGTTCCGTCCATTTCGTCTTTGTGCTGAAACTTATATACATTGTATCCTGATAACTTGTTTAAGTTGGCAATAATATCTTTTTCGTTTTTACCAGTTCTCGGAGGAAGCCCCTCATTATCCCAAGTGTCTACAATATAAGTTCTAAGTTCATCAATCCAATTGGTTAACTCTGTACCATTCTTTTGTAATAGTTCATGGAATGTAATATTAACCTTACATTCTGCAAGATTGTTTTTTTCGTAAAAGTATTTTTTCATTGTCTCCAAAAGTGCGATGCACAAGCACCACCAAGATTATAGAATAGTACATCTCCGTCTAATTTGCAACCATTTTCTTTTAACCAGTCCCATGCTTTTTTGTCCCAGTTTCCATTGCAGGGAAATGGTGTATGTACTTGATCCAGATCATCTGCAAACTCATGTGGGGTTTCGTGGATTTCGGTTACATGGTTATGCTTTCCGTTTTTTGTATAGAATACACCCCACGACTTTAACTTAGTTTCAATGGAAGACTCTGATGCAGTTGTTATGAGATGTGCTTTCTTTATGTCACTATGATGTAATCGAAATTGTCGTTCTCCGAAAAAACCTTGAAGTATTCCCGATGGTGTTACTCCACTACCCGCATTCACAACGAGGTGTTTAATGTTTTTATCTGAATTCTCTTCTAGTAGGGTTTGCATTCTTGTTTTGAAATAATCTACATAATCTGGATGATCAAACGCATATGGCATCATTTGATATCCGTTTTTGTTTGCAAGAATATTAACCGAACTTGTTACTATACTAAGAATGTTTGGTTTCATTGGGACCAACTCTGCTCCAAGACTTTCTATTTTCTCAAGTGCTTTTTTGGGATAGTCCTTCGTGTTGGGGTACGCAATCTTAATATCAAATCCAAGTTCACGACCCATATATGCCAATGCCCAACCACTATAACTTACAGCAACTGACAAGTGAATTATAGGTTTGTTTCTTGTAAGTTTTTTGACCGAGTATGACTGATTCGCATTGTTATCATCAGTAAAGATTCCATCACTTTCAAGAACTCTACGAATACCTTCTAACTTTGCCCACGGTGGTAAATCTAAATTTCCGTTCAGCAAATCGTCTCGTTTTACATAAACTTTTTTTTCTCCACATAAATGTTCTTCAAGTGGAGTATCAAAATTAAAGGAGAGCATCTAAATGTTTTTGTTCACATTCAATATCCATTATTACATGGAAACGATAATTCTCTGAATTGTTTACAACCCAATGAGGTTTTCTTTTATCCATATAATAATACTCCCCCGTCTTTAAACGAAAGTCTTCTGTTTCACCCTCAAGTCCAACTTGCGTGAATATACATTCTTCGTCAACTTGAATAGGAAAATGAATTCTCAATGAACGACCAAGTTTTGGTCCATTCTTTGTTTGGTAATTCCAACTATCGTGACCAATGTCGGTATGTCTTTGAATCACTCCGTTTTTTGGTTCTACTCTAGTGATAACCAACCAAGTACATTTTTCAACTGATGTAATTTCATTTACAACCTTTGCAAGTTTAGGAATTTTTTCAAGAATGGTATAATCAATTTTACTATTTGGATTAATCGGAACAACTTCAACCGTGTACCAAGTTTTTTCGGGTCCTCCGTAGTTTCCATTGATTCCATCGTAACTCCAAGGATTAACTGCTTCTTTGTAATCTTTAATTTCTTGAACAAGTTCTGCACATTCTTTTTTGTTGATAGAATTTATATTCATTTTCTGAATCTTGATGTCTTCGTACTTTGAAACACCTGGTTGTTTCAACTCACCACTATACCAAATACCACGAACCTCAGAACCAACCGCAGTTACTTTACTGCTTAACCAAGTTGCTTTGATTGCATTGCACAAATCTTTATCTTGTTGAAGTTCCATATTAACATCTGTGAAAAACAAATCACATTTGGTATCAAACAAATCATTTTCTAATTTACGTTTACTTTCAATGTCTTTAATTAAGTCATCCATATATCCATCGGCATATGCGAATCTGCTGATTTGCAAATCACCTGTCTTAATGTGAGCAACTACATCTTCTGCAACATCTTTAATTCCACGACCAGATTTTGCTTCCGCACAAATATAACTCCAAACAATTTGATCGTTTTCTTTCTTGAAAAACAATCTACCTTTTTGATCTGCTTCATATAAATTCTTCCAATTTACTTTCTTGAACGGATCGAGGTTTGGTTCTTTGCAAGCAATTGGTTGATTTTTCCATTGTGGCGGAACATCATATTGCTGATAGAACTTTGCGTGTTCTCTGAATGAATCTTTTACTTCATCGGAAATGTCATCTTTAACTTTGACTTTTTTTGTTTTCTTTTCTTTTACTGAAACCATTTGTTTTCTTGCCTTTCTAAAATTGCATTATTCACTTTATTTTCTAAACAATTCTCTATAATTTTTTTTAAATTTTCGTGATCGTTTTTTTCCCCAAGGAAATCCCACGATGTGTGATTGTAATAAAATGCTTTGTTTGTTTGTAGTAATTCTTCACGTAAATCTGTTCCTAGTGTATCTATATGTGCAGTTGCTATGTTACCACCGTTTATTAAAGATAGCAAGGCTGTATTATCGTGGCAATCTGATCTAGATATTGATACAAAGTTTATGTTTCTACAATTTTCAAATAATTTTTCATTGAACATATTTTTCGTGGAATCATTTAATGACACTGTTGCAATAACATTCTTAATATTAGATGATGACATAATCTGTTGAATTGTTGCTTCATCTGTTTTTGAATCAACCACCGAAATAAAATGTTCAACGATACCTTGAACTTTTTTAGAAATGACTCCATTACCAAATATAACACAATCACCATCTACGAGTTTATCTTTGATCCAATAAGCACATCCGTTTGTATTTGGACTAGTTGCAACTACACCTATATTATGCTTTTTGCACAACTTTAGATTTACTGAATCTACTCCGTGGCCACGATGAACCACCCACTCAAGATTAGGATACCGATCAAGTGTAGTTTTTCCTACTTTACTGAACTTGGTTGATATAACCTTAATTTCATTTGAAGGAATTCCGTCTGCTTTTTGCATTGCACCCAGGATATGGGCGTCGGGAATAAACTTCTCTATATCAACAAGATCGGATTTATCTTTTATTAAGGTATTCATTTTTGTATACTATACTAAACGAATACGCATCAAATATCAAGTATATAATATATATTATGTCAACTCGGTAACTTTGATTCTCGCAGATACATGACCAAGATTTCTGTTTAGATATTCAGTTGGAACTTTGTTTTCTACAAACAACTCGTTAAAGTATTGATCAATAGTATCTTGTTCTTTTTTAAGATAATCTGTATGACATCCTTGTTGAAATGTTTTTTTGGGTCTCCAAAGCAACTCATCTGAAATTTCACCTTCAAATGCTTTTCGCAAAACATATTTCATTATGTTTCCTTTGCCATCTGCTTCATCTCTGTATCTGGTTGGAATTCTCAAACCAAAATCAATAACTTCTTTATTAAGAAACGGAGTTCTTAATTCTACCTTGCCACCATACATCATTGCTTTGTTGGTTCTAATAAGATTATTTTTGTGAAGATTGTTTATGAGGTTAACTCGTTTTTGATGCCAAGCAAGTGGATCAGGCCAGCAAAATCTTTTGACGTCTCCGTAACTAGCAAATATTTCATCTGCTCCTTCTCCACCAAATACAACTTTGTATCCTTTGTCACGGATTTCCCAAGATAAAAATAATTGAGCAACTGCCGGAGATACTTGTGTCCATTTGTGGGTTTCTGATGCCCATATGCTTTCTTTTAAATTATTCTGAATATCTTCTTTGCTTACATTAACTTCGTGCAATCTAACACCCAATTCTTTTGATGCTATTTTAGCATAATACAAATCATCTTTCAAAGTTTGCTTACGATTAGATGTCACATTCACAACAAATGCTTCAATGTTTGGATTTTTCTTTTTAAGTAGGTATGTGATTATGGTGCTATCTATACCACCACTTAAAATTGTACAAATTGGAGTATCACTTATTAGTTCATCATCAACTGCTTGTTCCAACCGTTTTCTAAACTCGGATGCGTAGTAATCAATTCCTTTATCTTCTTTCTCAAATAATTTTAAGTCTGTTTCTGATCGTGTATATAAAGTTGGATTCTCTGGATTAAACTCGGGTTTGAAATCATTCCATCGTTTAATCTCACAGTTTGTTACTCCGATTAAATTTTCGGAAACCGTTACAATTGTTCCAGGTTCTACTACTTTTATTTTTTCTTCTTCACCTTTTGGTGCTTTGCGATTTCTATCTACATTAAAAAACTTTAATTCTTTGTTTGCTGATTGTAATCCTTTAACTTCACTTGAAAAAACAATTTTTTCATTTTCAAATGCATAATACAATGGAAGTCTTCCGATGAAGTCTCTTCCTAATGTTAACTGATTTCGTTCTACATCATAAAAAGCAAAACAAAACATTCCATCAAGATTTTTCATTGCTTCCAAAATATTATCACGATTATCTATCAAGTAATAAAGCAACAACTCCGAATCACTTCGTTCAGTCTTGAAATTGTATTTCTTTCTGAGTTTGTTATTAAACTTTCTAAAAAATGGTTTCCACATTTCTCCGTTGAATGCCAGCACAAATTTTTCATTCTCTGAGATAAGTGGTTGATTTGCTGACTCTGATAAATCTTGTATAGACAAACGATTGTGACTTATATAAAAATCAGTCTTCTCAAAATGAAATATAACATTTCCATCTGTTCCACGATGCATAATTGAAGCAAGACCATTCTTGACTTCTTGTATATCGTTAAAATTATTTCCTCCTAATATACCGCACATTATAGGATATATTATAGTGTAATTATTGTTTTAGGTCAATTACTTTCCTGCAACTATTTTAGCAATATAATCTTCAAGTTTTATTTTTGCTTCCCAACCTAAATGTTGATATGTTAATGAAGGAATTGCTTTTCCGTAAAATCGTTCACCACGACGTTCTGGAATCATAATGTGCTTATGCTTAAACATTTTTGCTACATCAATTATTTTATGTGGAATGCCAGTACCAAGAGGATATTCTCCTTGTTGTCCTTTTTCGGCTGCTAATACGACACCACTTACAATGTCGTTTATGTGGGTAAAGTCTCTTGATTGTTTACCTGGTTCTACAACTGTAAGTGGTTCTCCGTTTGCATATTGTTCTTCAAATATTCCTATGACAGTTGCATAATCTCCTGTTCTTACTTGTCCAGGTCCATACGCATTATAGAAGTAAGTTATTTCAAATTTTAGATTAAACCAATCTGCATAATTGTTGATAAGTTCAACCATTTTTGCTTTCATCCAAGCATACGGAGAAAGATTTTCATCTTTACCATCATTACCAAACTTACTCGAACTTGCTGAATAAATTAACTTTGCCTTTTTTGCTATACAATAATCAAGAACCATCTTTGTTCCTTGCATATTATAGTCCCAACAATTATCAAATCCATCAAAACTTGTTACGATTCGTGAGAATTCTCCAAAATGAAAAACAACATCTGGTTCAAATACATCGGCAATATCCGACTTTGTATTACTCGCATCAAAATTTTTAGGAATTAAGTTCTGAGTATCTTTAACAAGGTAGATTACTTGTTTGCTTTTGATGTGATTGCTTTTGCAACCACTACTATAATTGTCAATACTTACTATCTCTATACTCGGATACTTTTCCAGAAGTCTTTTGATTAATGCAGTTCCAACGAATCCTGCTCCACCTGTTATTAGTACTTTGTTCATGTCTATAAATAAATTGAAACTACTTCTTTTCTTTTAATCCAGTTAAATCAGAAGAACTTCGTATCTTGTCGCCGAGACCATCAACCATTTCTATTCCATGTTTCTTACAAACAACACTTTCTGGAACTTCACCTGTGCTTCTGTCTCCACCATTTGCAAAGATGTCGGGTTTAATTGCATCAAGAGAAGTACATACACTTTTGTCTTGATCAATGCTTAGAAACACCTCATCAACGATTTTAAGTGCTTCTACGATTTTTACTCTATCTGCTTCATCCATAAATGGTTTGCCTTTTTTAAGAACACATTGATGATTGTTATTTACAATAACAACAAGACGATCACCAAGTTGTTTTGCCATTTCTAAATACTCTAAATGTCCTACATGAATAGGATCAAAGTATCCACTAACTGCCACTGTTTTCATTTTACTATTCCGATTTATGTTTTTCTGGACGATCATAATCATCCTGAACACGGACAATGTCATCTTCACCAAAATAAGTTCCCGTTTGAACTTCCACTAAAATCATATCTTCTGTGGCACTTGGGTTTGCCATGCGATGTTTTGCTCCGAGTGGAATCAAAACAGTTTCACCTGGTTTGTAATCTTCGGTGACATCATCTAAAGTTATTCGTGCAACACCACTAACAACCGTCCATGCTTCTTGTCGTTTGTGATGATACTGGTAACTAAGTCTTTGTCCTGGTTTCACAAAGATGCGTTTAACTTTGCAGTAATCTGCGTCAAGGAGAATTTCGTAATTTCCCCAAGGTCTAATGCTTTCGTCTGTTTCACTCATAATTTTTATCCCCATCTATCTGCTAGATCTTGTGCAGATATCTGATTGTTGTTTTTAATATTTTTTACTTTATTCGGTAAAATTACTATACTATTTTTTATGATGTTAGTAAAGTTAATTTTCATTGACCATACACCTCTTCAAACTTTTCAATAAAGTTATTCAATTCCGACTTTGGTAATTCATTAACACCCGCTGCTTTCTCACGACCACCACCAGTTGGAAAGTGTAAGGCAAGTTTACTTGCTCCGTATGGATTTGTTTTTGGTGAACGGATGCTTACACGATAAGTTTCTTCGTCTATCAATGTTAATATCACAAATGCTTTGTTTGGGGTATCTGTTGTTTGTTGATTACTATATATACCCGAATACCGAACGGATGCTTTTGTATTCGGAAGAAGAATTACCTTACCTGTATCTGTGTCGTGTAAAATTTCTGATGAACTTAATTCTGCTTTATCTGAAATCATCTGTGTATGAATTTTGTTATAGATTTCCGATTTTTTTCTGTATTGAAACGGAGATACATATTGATGCAAATCAAGATACACTTCTTTTGGATCAACTGTTAAATCTGATAATTCATTTCCATATCCGTTGTAGTTTAACGTTTCACCTATTTCTTTAAGTTCCAACATTATCATTTCATTGAAACATGGATTTAGTTTTTCTGCTTGTTCGTGTAAATTATCTCCATATGCTCCACATATAGTCCAGGGTCTGTGTAATCCGTCTACATATTTATCAACTAAAATATTTGTGCAACAATTTGGGTCTGCATCTACTTTTATTGAAAAACTTTCGCCGAGATCAGTTTCACCTGGTTCGTGATGATCAAACCAAGTTACACGATTATTGTTATTTAGTATTTCATCTATGTAGTCTTTATTAGACAACAATGATATATCAAAAACAGTAAGTGTTGAGTTTTTAATTTCAACTGCGTGTCTTAGAAGTTTTACATCTCGTTTGACTCCTGTAAAAACTTCACTTTTTTGTGGAAATTGTAATCGATACTGATGTAGACTTATAATGCCATCTGCATCTCCGTTAAAAAAATCATAATACTGCATTTTATTCCTCGGCAACTGCACGACCTTTATCTGCTTTCCAATCCTGTTCTGATCGGTCTATTTCTTCGTTTCTTTTAATTACCGCATCTAAAATGGGTGATTCAATTTTATTTTCTTTTGCAAAGTTTGCTAATGCGTTTGTGTCTTTCGGAAAACAAGTTCCTCCGAATCCACGTTTACCATCGTGTCCTGGTACTTTTGTATGCCCCGTTCCTATTCTTTTATCTTGTGTTGCAATACAACGAACGTTTTCGTAATCAATACCGACTTCTGAACAAATGCTTTCAAGTTCGTTAAAGAATCCAACCTTAACACTTAAAAACACATTCTTCAAATACTTGATCATTTCTGCTTCACCTGGTTTGCATTGAATTACTTGCTTATTAACGACAGAACCAGTTCCGTTGTTATGTGCCAACTCAAACATACGTTTCATTTTTTCATATAAAAAAGGATCAGTAGAACCAAGTATCCATTGATCACAATTCTTAAAATCTTCTTCCCAATTTTTCTCGGTAAGAAACTCCGGCATAAAGTTAACATCAAGTTCTTCACTTGTTCCCGGTGGAACTGTAGAACGTAGCACTATATACTTGCTATCATCTATTTCTTGAATTTCTTCACATACTGAACGAACAATATCAAGATTTGCACTTCCATCTGCGTTCATTGGTGTAGGAACGGCAACGAAAATAATTTCGGACTCCTCCACGAATGTTTCAATATCTAATGTTTTAGGATCTCTTTTTTCGGAAACTACGTCCCATACCAATACTTCTATGTGTGGTCTAAGCAATGTCATTGCATGACCCACGAAACCATTACCAACTACTCCAATCTTCATATAACGCAATCTCCATTAAATTTGTGCGATATAACCTTTTATTATAAGTATTACTTTATTTAGTTTTAACTTACTTGAAATCTTCTAAGTTGCCAAAACAACCAAACAAATACTCTTGGGATTTTTAGTATAAAACCACATCCACGTTTGGTTGGTGTTTCTGAATATAATCTTCTTGAGATTATTTTTTTGTACCATGATACGTTTTCAAATGTATAATCTATTATGTACACGTCCTTGGTTTTTGGTAAATTATCTATATCGTAATCGGACCAATTTCCTAAATCTACAAATGCTCCATCTATGAGTTTATTGAAATCATTCACAAAAACACAATCTTTTATAGTTACATTTGATACTTGGCATTTTATCGTAAAGTGGTGTTTGGTGTTGTTGGATACAAAACGACAATTCTCAAATAACATAAAACCACCACGAACTATATCCACACAATCCTCAAACCCACCTATAATTGTGCAATCTTTTACAATAACATCATGGCAGTAAGACAGTTTTAGTCCCTCGGCAACTGGTCCTGCATCTATTGTGCAATTTTCAATTCTTATTTTTTGTTTCGGCATACCAGGTCTCCACATGAAACCAAGTGCATTGCTTTGTATGCCGTTTTTTAAATCACCCTTAAAGGATTTTTCTTTGATGAGTATTTCACTCACTTCCACTTTCTCTTTATGCGATCAATTGCATTTTTGTCAGAAACATTTGTAGAGTTTCCAAGTGATGATCCAAAAATATTAAGAACTTCGTTTTTGCTTAGCTTTCTTTCATCATCAAGTGATCGCACTCGATTTTTTGCGTCATGTACACCTTTAATGATATTACTTGTCATTTGACTACTTGTAATTCCTAACCAGGTTATTAATCCTGGTATTTTTGCCACCAACCAACCAAATAGTTGAGTAATTATTGGTAATAGTGCAGGACCTGCTATAACACAAACTGCAATTGCTCCTATTAATCCGAATGTACCGGTTAACCATGCCCATAGAGATGAAAAGAATCCGTCTTTATCTTCCTGTGCTTTTAATTCACCTAAACTAATTAATTTTTCTTCGGTATCCTTTAAGTCATGTCCAAGAATTTCTTTGCGTCTGCTTAATTCAATTACATCTTTATCTCTATCTACTAGGTTTTCAACTGCAATTTCGTTGTTGCGTAGTATGTCTTCTATGTGAATTTTATCACCCGGTTGGGGTAGTCCGACTATCTCTTGTGCTTTTTGTGCAAAGTTTAATGCGACTAAATCCTCTTTCGATTTGTCTTCTGAGAGTGAGAGTGCGTCTACGGTACCCGATACAAACGCACGGGTGTGTCTATCTAACTCTCCTTCTTTTCTTGTTATTTCTCCTGCAATTTCTTGTCTGTTTTCTTTTAGTCCCCAGTTCGGGAAGGTTACACAACTAGATGTAAACATAACTAAAGTAAATAACATCGTAGTAATTATAATTTTTTTAACTCTCATTTATATTATATATATCTAGGTTTACTCTTTTTTTAAAATTATTATATTCTGAAATCATATGACGATCCCCCAGTTGTCTAAAATTAGTTATTTTTAAATATTTTTTATTTTTGCTTATTAACCCACGATCTTCGCATACAATATTGTTTAGTAAAATAAATTGTTGTACTTGTATTTTTCTGCTTTTCATATAATCACAACAATGCATCATAAATGTATCATCGTGTCCGTATCCAACAAATGCATCAGGTATTCCTATGTACTTTGCAAGTTTGGCTGATATACAAGTGAACCAACCTCCTGCCCATTTAAATTTTTTACACACTATCAACTTCGAATCTCCGTGGTTTGTTTCTAGGACACGTTTTATGTCTAACTTATTGCAAAATCCAATCTTTTCTTTTTTGTAGTTTTCGTTGACTATAATGTCCCATGTAGAGTCCCACAATCTAACTACCTGTGGTGTTATTACATAATATTCATTGGTAATATTTTGTAATTCTGATAGTAGGTTAGTAAGCAACTCATCGTTAAAGTGTAAGTCAACATCTAAGAATATTAAATTATCATTTATGTCTGCATCGTTTATACAAACTCGGCGATGTTCATGTACACCGAAATATTCTGATGTGATATGACTTTTTATTTTTCCGTGACACCTCTGTGATATTGTGTTGAAAATTGAAATTTGTTTTTCAAGTTCTTTGTGATTTTTGATTACACTTTTATTGATGTTTAATACACTTTTTACTTCGACATCGGTTGTGGCGTTGATGGATTCTTCAAGTTGCTTGATAACTCGTGTATAGTTTTCAAGTTCGTGTGGAAATGTGTGTATAGATATTGTGTTCATTGGAATAAACTATAAAATGCGAACTTTAGCATATATTCTTCTTTCTCGGGATATCGCCTGTATGTTCTGAGAATAGATGCGTAAAATGATATGGGTTTTTTATGTATAACGGTTCTTGGTATAGAAAAGCACGAACCTATAAATGTTTTATAGTTCTCATTATATGCTTTATTTATAGTTTCTTTATACCAAACCCTAAGTGTTCTGTAGTTTTTTATTTTTGTGTGTTGATCTATGTTTAATATACGCAAGTTACCAACCACTGGATTAAATTCTGTGTAATTATCTTCACATATTTTTGTAAAGTTTGAGTATAGGTTTACATTTGTTTGGTTGTGAGTAAAGTATATTACACGTGGAAGTTCTTCGTAAAAAGTACATATAAATTGTAAAAATATTCCAAAAGGTCCGTAGTTTTTGAAATTGGTAAACGAATTTAAACACGGAGATACATTACCGTCTATTAATATCTTACATGGTATGGGTATTCTGTTTATTGAAAATAGTGATTCTGCGGATCGCACTGCAACTAACATTCTTTTTTCATCGGTTATCACATAGTCGGATAACTTATTTTTTATATGCGTGTCGTTTATATATGAATATATTTCGTTCTGAATAAAATCCAACTTTCCAGCTGACATCGTTTGTTTTATTTTATTTACTAACTCTAAATCAGAGTAAGTTAAATTAACATCTTCATTTCTATTTAAAAAATGATTATAAATTTCGTTTTTTATTAAGGGATTTTTAATTTGATATACTTTATCTTTTGCTGATAAGTCTGCTGTTGGATTATATCTGTGTTTACTTAGTATATGCTCACGTGTTACATATTTTCTATCCGATTTATTTCCGTGGAATAATACGGTAATATCTACATTTGCATATCCAATTCCGTTTACAACTTTTTTATTCCTTTTACACCAATCTACATAAGTTTGCTTGAACTCATCTGTCATATTGGAAAAGAAACGGTCGTTGAGTATAGTTTTGTGGGTTTGTTCGTTGTAATAAAATCCGATTAAATTTAAGATATCACCACCTCCTATTATTGATAGATCATATAAATTATTTTTTTCAAGAAAACTTCTGTGGTAGCAATGACCATACCCAGGTTCGTTTTTACGTGAAAGTATGATTTGTAGATCGTGTTCTGTGTTTGTGTGTGATAGCATATATGCTGACGAGTGTTTATGCTGAATGGCAGTTTCTACTTTTTGCTTGACTGAGTTTGCGAATATCTGTACCACTCCATAAAATTCAGTAGCAACTATAACTTGCTTCCACCAATCATTTTCATTGAAGATTATATCTACATCAACCCATGCTATATACTCAAAGTTTTTCTTTAATAATACATCAATTCCTATATTTAATAATTGTTCTTTTTTCCAGAATATAGAATCAGTTTTAATTGATATAATATTGTCTGTAAGTTTATGTATTCTGTGTAATGAGTTGTCTGAGTATGCCTCTACTACAAGGGGGTTAATTCCCGTTGCCTTTATTGAGTTTAAAAATTTTACAAAATTTAAAAATTTGCTTTTGTAGTTACATGGATTGAAGTAACAACACACAACTCCGAGTGAGTTTATCGGTGGGTTGTAATTAATTAGGTTTTTGTATAATGTTTTACTTTTTTTAAGATTATTCTTTGTTTTGGTGTGTGTTATGTAATATCCATCTGAATATTTTAACTTTTTACTATTAGTGGCTCCGTTTATTTGTTCGTGTAATTTTCTCTTCCACTTTAGTTTTTTATCATTACGATATATTCTACCCTGATAATCCGGAAAGTTAACTGCATTGTTTTTATCTTTATCAATGCTCATTCCCATTTTTTTAATTTCATCATCACCGACTCCTGTGAAATAATTCAACCTCGGAATCCAATATAAATCGTGACTTGATTCTGCGATCAAGTTGTGTATGTTTTTTATCAAATATTCTGATGGGAGTTCATCTGAATCTAAATTGAATATATAGTCATTCTTGCACAATGAAAAGAATATATTCTTGTGTGAGGCAAAATCATTTAATAATTTCCTGAATATATGGTTATCAACCTTTTTAATATATTCCTTTATTTTTACTGACTTACTAAAATCTGAAATTACAACAATTTCGTCTCCTGGTTTTTTATACTTTTTTAAAAAGTCAATTAATTCTACAAATGAGTGCGATTCCTCACCAACACATATTGCAAAGCTTATTTTAGGTTTTACTGGCATCAAAGTCTTCCTCTGATTCAATTCCCGGTTGTTCTACAAAACTTTTTATATCAATTAGCATCTCATAAAATGCAGTTAAACTACCAAACCTATCTATTATTAGTTTTTTGAATCTTGCATTATTTAAATTTGAAATGTCCTGCTTTAATATTTTATTTAACAACAATTTACTTTGTTTTACTTCGGTTAATGTCTCGGTTTTTGTTATGATGGCAGCGGAGTGTGTTGTGTTGTCGAATATTTTTAACCTCTTCCAATCTAACATATATAATTTCGGTTGTTTAATTTCGTACATTTTATATGTACGATAGCAATCAAATTCAAGCAAATTAGTTTTTACATATTTTGAATAAAATGATCTAGGTCTATCAATTAGTTGCGAAAATGGTCCTTTTAGTTCATATTTTCGTTTTATCAATGATAGGGTGTCTTTTATTATTACTCGTTTTAAAAACGCATATAACTTAGACTCTGGAATATATTCTATGTTTAATCCGTGTAAAAGTAAACTTCCACCTTTATTAAACTTACCAAGAACCAATACTAAACGATTTAACTTTCTGCGGGAAGTTTCACTTCGGTATCTAAATGATATTATTTGTCCAGGTTCTATTTTTGGACGAGCAACAGAAACATTTCCTCCGATTAGTCTTTGTAGGTACTTAGCATAGTGGGTCATAATAATATACAAGTGTATATTATATATATGATTTTATTACTTCTTTATAGTGTGCTTGGATGGATTTCTTATTATGACTTATTTTTAAATTCTTAGATACTTTCTCAATTCCAGTTTTATATGTTTCGTAGTTTTCAATCACATCACTTATCTTGTCTGAGAATTTTTGTGTATCAACATCAATCCAGTTTTGAGTTTCTGTTTTGTTTCCACCGACCAAAAACATCGGATCATCTATATACTCACGAATTGATGGAATGTCTGTTGTTAGTATTGGTGTGTTGTTTAGTGCAGATTCAAATATGCTACGAGAAAAACTTTCATATCGTGGTGCTGAGATTGTTGCTTTTATACACGGATGTCTGTATAGTTCTTTTGTTTCATTGCCTGTGAGGTGACCGTGTATTAGGTATATACTTGGATTGGTAACATGACTATCTTTTAATATACTGGATAATGTGTCGTGTATTTTGGTGTAATCCGACCTGCTATAATTTGTTGTTTCGGTTTTTAATATAAGTCCTGGTTTGATTTTGTGTCTAGTTGATGCGAGAATAAATGATCGTATAAGTGTTTCCACATTTTTCTTATCACTCAACTGACTTGATGCTGGATTCCACGACCCTTTATATAAAAAACAAAACTCTTCTTTAATTGTATTTATGTGAGATTTTAATTTTGAAATGTCACTTGTAGTAGATTGGTGTACATGAATACATTGTGGAATTGTAGATATTTTGGAGTTTATCTGAGGTGATATAATGTCTCGGTGATAATTTGTGGGAACAATTATGTGGTCCATTTTGTTATATGCGTCAATGTCTTGCTTAGAAATCTCGTCTGTGTTTATCTCATTAACCACTCCTATGTTATATTTTCCTATTTTGTTAAACTGATTGGGTTCTCCTAATTTAATATAAACAAACACACTTTCGATCTGTGATGAATCCATTTTCTTTTTCAGAATATTCCCAACTACTTCGTTTTCCATTGTCAGAATACTTTGGGTGTTGGGTATTGGTGTATCTATAAAGTATATTTCGTATTCCAAATCGTGGTTACATATATAGTCTGCAACTTCACGTGCATGATCGCCTGCATCTCCAATAGATGTTATGGGTGAGTCGTATATTAAAATAGGTTTCATTTTATTTTTTCAAATTTGTATCTACTTGGAGTTTCGTATGAACTAATAGTTTGATCTACTTGGTCACACACAGATTGACACATATCATCTGATGTAAACTTATTTTCTTTTAAAAACTCAAGATACGAGTCCATTGATGGGGATTTGTTTTTAAATGCGGACATTATAGCATTTGATGTAGATTCTATACTCACATAATCTGAGTATATGTATGGTGTCGTTTGAGTGCCTCTCATTAAACTAAAATCAGGTGTTATTGGATAAGTCCACTTTTCGTTTATTTGATCAATTAATCCTCCTGTTTTGTTTACTATTATAGGAGTTTTGGTGGCAACTGACTCTAGTGTAGAAAGTCCAAATCCTTCACTTGATGATATGTTGATTACGCAATGTGACAGATTATACATATTATTTAACACTTGCTCATTAACAATTTCATCTGATAATAACACAGGAAGATCGGTATATAAATCATCCAGTAAAGCATTTATATTAACTCCACGTGTAGATTTTGAGTTGCTGTGTATTAATAATGTGACTTCTTTTTTATCGTCTGTGTTTAACTTATGGTAAAAATCATTAAATCCTGCAATAATAGTTGTAATTTCTTTTCTTGGTATGTTTGTTCCATTAAAAAATAAAACAAACTTGTAGTCTTGTCCCAGAAAATCGTTTCTGTTCTTCGTTATCGTAGATTCGGTTTGAGGTTGATACATATGTGTATCCACCCCATGTGGGGTATAAAAAACACGAGGGTGGTCAGGCACTATGTTCCGCACACATTCATGGGTCAGTTTGCTGATACAACTAATTGTGTCACAACTATCATAATATCTTTTTAGAAATTGAGGATATGGTTTGTTGTCCCATACATGATAATAAAAAATAGGACATATGCTTCTAATTTCATGTTCTGATTTGAATAACCACTCAAATTTATGTGGGTCTGTCATTATCAGTATACAATCAGCCGTCTCAGTTTTAATTACATTTCTTAATAGTTCAAGTGATCCATAATCGTTTGTTCCGTACAACTTAAAATATACAGAGTCGTTTCCTGTCACTTTACTTACCGAATCCGATAGATCAATTACTTCATTTGGTTGAAGACCAGCTGCAATTTGCACGATATCGTATTCGTTGGATAACTTTAATGATATTGACTTCAATATATTACCCACCCCCGTGGGTTGTCGTATATCATCTCCAATTAATATTATTTTTTTATTTTGCACACTTGTATAGTATGCTATAAAACACAGATGTCAACAATTAATATTTATTGTCGTTATCAAATATTTTTGCTTCATCAAGTTTTTTTTCAAACTTTTCATCATTCAGATACTGCTCGATTGCACGATTTACTAATTTTTGCAGAGTCATAGGTGAGTCTATTGTCTTTAATTTAAACTTGGAGTAGTTGTCAGACAGAACCTTAACGGTTGTTAACTTGTAATTTGCATCATTCATTTATGATAAATATTACCTTACATGAAAAAAAAATTATAAAAATTAAATTTCACTTGACCACTTGGGTGGATTTAGTGGACATTTGCTTGTAGACAACAATAGTTTGCCACTACTACATCCACACTTCAAGCAACGAGCAATCTTTGTTTGTTTTATTTCTTGCCAAAATTCACATCCACGACATATGGATAATCGTTTATTCCATTGTTCACTACTAACAACTGGACGACCTGCCCTTTGCCACTCAACGAGTGCTTTTGATAGATTGTTGGCCAAATCGAAGAAACCAACATTTGATTTTGGTTTCTCTGCATTGGTGTTCTTTGAATTTGATATGTTTGTATCTACTTTATCTTCTTCAAGTTTTTTGTATCTTTTAAAAAATCTTCTAGCCATAATTCTTCGTAATATTATTTAATTAAATATACTTATAGATATGGATAATATAACTTTTCAAATTCCAAAAGACAATAATTCTCTTAAAAAAGATATTAGTAAACGAAAGTACGAATACATGAAACACATATATGAGTGCTTTAAGCAAATAGACGAAAATTCTATTCCAGATAAACTAAACATTTTCTGCTTTAAAAGTACTAATTTAGAAATCGTAGTTAAAAAAGAAAGTTACGTAATTAACTTGAAAAATTTAATAAAATATTTTAGTGATATAGAAGAGTACGAAATTTGTACAGTTCTTAATAATAAGCTTAAATCGCTTAAATAGAATAATAATAATATAGACTTATAAGTATAAGACAACAATACTGTCATAACGTGGAGAAATAACGATGTCAAGAAAAAAAACAAAAACTGTAAATAAGAACCTACTTGCAAATGCTCATATAGAAGAAGAAATGCAGGAAAATCAACTAACTCCATTACGAAAACTTAAAATAAAGTTAAATAAAAAATTTACTGCAAAACAGGAGGAATTGAACAAGATTGCATTAGAAGAAGACACTAAACTTATTTTTATAGATGGTCCGGCTGGAACTGCAAAAACATGGTTGAGTGTTTATTGTGGGTTGGAATTATTTCAGAACCAACAAATAGAAGAAATGATATATGTTAGAAGTGCTGTGGAAAGTTCTGATCAAAAACTCGGATTTCTCCCAGGAGCACAGGACGATAAAATGGCTCCCTACTTAGAACCATTTAAAGATAAACTAGAAGAACTACTGAGCCCCATTGACATAAAATACTTACAAGAAGAAGAACGTATATACGGTATACCTGTAGGATTTCTCCGCGGAGCTAGTTGGGAAAACAAATTTATTTTAGTAGACGAGGCACAAAATTTATCAGAAAAGGAGATGATTACCATAATGACACGTATAGGTGAAAAATGTAAAGTATTTATATGTGGAGATGTCATGCAGAGTGATATTGGTAACCGAAGTGGGTTTAATAGTATACTCAACTTATTTGAAGATGATGCCTCAAAAAAACAAGGAATTCACACATATAAATTCACAGAAGAAGATATTGTGAGAAGCAAATTGGTAAAATTTATAATTACTAAGTTAAAAAGTTTACCAAAATAATATTTATATAAAATAAAACAATATATGTATATTTATAGATTCACATACTTTTAGAAATTTACGCATGGCCAACCAAAAAATAACAGACCTAAATAGATTAAACAATCTAGATGCAGACGACCTGTTTATAGTTGTTGACACCGACTCCAAGTCCAACTCAGCTTCACCGACCGGAGAAACCAAGGGTATATCAGCTGGGTCACTTGCAGCGGAGTTAAATAAAATAGCAAATAACGAAGTAGGCATTGACTTTAAACACCTACGTGATGTACCTGATACATACGAAGAAAACAAAGGAGGGTATATAAAGATCAACAACGATGGAACGGGAATAGAATTCACAGATTCACCTGGTGCATCGGAGCAAGTATTCTCGGGGTCGTTCCTTGAAGACCGAGTTAACGGCCAACTACAAGAATATCTAATCGGAGACATCTTGTATGTATCTAGTAACAATAAGTTTTCCAAAGCAAGTTGTTCTAGTTTAGATATGTCAGAGGCAGTTGGTATTATACGAAAAATAAAATACACATCAAACTCCACCGACACCAACAAACTAATAGAAAAGGTAAGTGTAGTATTTAATGGGTATATAGAATTTGAGTGGGATACTAGTGTTTTAGGTGGCCCTATATCAATAGAGATGAGACCGATTGATCCTGATGATACATCAATAACACGTGTATACGACAAGCAACTACTTGAACCAGGAAAAACATATTTTCTAGGAACATCCGGTAGTTTGATGAATCTAGATCCTGCTGAGTTGGTTAGTTTAGATACGGTTGTGTCTAAACCGATGTTAGTAGCAACCTCGAAAACAACAGGTATACTCATGAATTATCGTGGACTCGTGTGTTCATCTGACGAGCAATCAAACAAGTTTGTGATATATGAACCTTCTGCGTGTAATAGTATAAAAACTGGTGATGTTCTTAGAATAAAACGAAATAAAGTAAGAACTTCAGTTGACAACTTTATAGTATCATCCGACTACGATGACTCGCTGTTATCGGAAAATGTACTACCTAACTTTATTGGCAGAGAAAGTGGAACAACCGAATATGCTTTGTGTAACTCGGCATCTCAACAGAAGACACTAACAACTACCAACAATCAAAATCCACCCGTAGAAGATGATAATTACGGATGTGATATGCTTGGGGTTGTAATAAACTCAACGAGTGACTTTTTTGAAATACAAACAAGTGGTATGGTTGAATTCATGCCACCCGAATACCAATCAAACGAAACAATTACCCTGCCAAGTGGAGACACCCAATCGGTAAACCGTGAACTACAGGATGGTCTTTTCAAAACGGGATATACATATTATGTTGAATCGTTTCCGATTAATAGTGATCAACTTGCATCAACTAATCAAACCACAGAATTAAGAAATTCTGTATATGATTATGCTCCTGAGGAATTGAGAGAATATTACATATCGGGTGATGGTGGTAATTTATCAGTCCTTGGGCAAAAACTAAAACCATTATTAGACGGAACTTCTCCATTTAGAAATACAACAATCATAGACCCATTTGTACGAGACCACACATCTGGAAAAGTAGTATCATACTCCAAACCAGCGTTTTACGCAGTTTCACCCAATAAAATTTTAATACTCAACCAACCTGCATACCCTAATCCAAAAGACCGATGTAATGCAGTTGATCCAACCACATGGACTCCGTGTACTTACGAATCAAGAGACTCACAGAGTTATACAATAAATCGTCCAAGGGAGTTTACAGGTCAAACTGAACTTGAAAAATTTTCAAGTGATTTTCTTAAAATCGCATGGCCTGAAGCAGGTGCCAACGATAGGAGTGTAATAACCTTCATAATTGAATATACCATCGGGAATGCCGATCCAGTTACTAGATTTGAATCACATGAATTGATAAAAATTGACTCGGTTGATGGTTCTAATTGGAACTACGTAAGGAAATTATCATAATGGGATCATTATACGACATAGGAAACTTTAGATACAAGCACTTTACATTCTTTTCTTGTAAAACCGACAACGATGACGGGTGTGATGGTTCTCCTCCGAACTCAATTGATGATAACGGAAACGATGTTGATGAGATTATAGGGTTCTTGGACAGAGTGTGGCCACACAAGGGTATATTTATAGGAGACAGTTCAGAGGGAGACTATTGTTTTGTTACCTATGTAACACAAAGCTCCGAGAAAATAGAAGTTAAGCAAATTTATGTATACAAGCGAGTTCGTGCGGTTAACGTATCAGAAAGTACTGCATCGGCAACCAAGTATATATTACAATGGGAACGTGTAATTGATCCCGTGCGGTCATTAAAACCGGGTATTACACAAAATATTTAAGGAACAAAGGTTATGTCAAATTCAGCATTCAATATGTCAAAGTGTGGATCAAGTGGTGGTCGTGGTGGTGCGTGTAATCCAAGTGGTTGGGCAACAATACAACCCACAGACGGAAACGAAATAACAGTTGTATCTGATGACAAGTTGAGAAGTGCACTCAGAGAAATCCACAAAGAGTATTATGGAGACAACAAAGAGGTGGGTGGTTTAAGTTCAGTAAAAGATCATGTTGACTTAGTATATGATTGCCCAAAATCAGGTGACGCAATTTACTATAATCCAGTCAAAAATGGATGGGACCTAGCATCTGCTGAGTTAGACAACTCAAATTACTTTGATACAGAACGACTCATTGAGTCACTTGCAATAGTAGAAAAGGTGTTAGTTGAATGCAAAGAGGGTGATACCGAAAACAACCGACACGAAGCACGGGTTGTATTTTTTGGAAAGATTACCTTTCCCGAGGACTCTACTAAATTACAACCGGGTGTAGTTTACTATTTAGCAGACACACTTGCACTTTTAAATGAATCACAAGAAACAAACAGACAATCAGTTACGTCTGGTTTAGTAGACACAGGAACCTGGAAACGTATCGGATCAAATGTCGTGCATTCCAATTACGAACCAACAATCAGCAAACCTGTTTTTGTTGCAACGGGTGAACACACCGCAATTGTCACAAATTACAGACCACTCACGGGATCACCAACTGGTGGAAGAGAATTGTCGGAAGAATATAAGATTAGAGTTGATCCGCACATATACACCGAATCTGATTCTAGTGACATACTATATACAGGATGGAAAATTAGAGTTGAAAATACAGGAACTGTTACAAGTAGAAACAACCTAGTTCTCGAAATTGCGTATAACAAACTAGAAGGACCTCAAGAGAAACGAGAATATGGAGACGGAAATGAAGCACACCCAACATTAATGGGAGCTGAAACATATGTTTATCATATAGATATCGGAGTTTTGCATAATGAAGCAGAAGCAAACGTGAAAGATGATGACACAATTGTTTCATTTAAAATAATCGACTTTATCCCAACTGCATTCACAGAAAACACAGGTATAGGAGATGTTAACGTAAAACTTAAAGTAATGACACAATCAACAGCGAACATAAACTTTAGTGATCGTTATAGTGCTCCTGAAGTTTTACTTGCCAATCAAGATGAAATAAAAACAAGCAGACTCGTACCCACACTTGAGTGGACTGGTAGTTGTGCGGATAATTTACAAAACAACAACGACATCTATGTTAAGGGAAATACTATACTACCTGCAAATGACGTAGAATATGAAGAAGGTTCGGTATTTGAAATCAAACTCGTTGACTCAACGACACCATCGGTTGGTAGTGATGATGTATATGAATTTAAAGTTCCTATGCCATATAATATTGGATTTAAAATTGACTCCTTGATAGAAAATAGTGAAGGAGATTATGAGAACGATGATCAGTGGACTGATGTAACAGGAACATTTAAACTATCACTACCAAGTAAAGAAATGATTGAAATAATTCCAGTTAGTTCGGGTGGTCAAACTGTTGTTGAGAAGATACTAAGAATTTCTGCGGTGTCTCTCGACGGAAACACATTATCAGATACGCATTGGGCAAACTTATACTCCACAAGTCAACTAAAAAACAACAAAGTGGTTTGTTTATCAAATTCATGTTGTATTGATGAGTTTGAGCAGTTTATTCCTGAAAACGCCGCAAGTGTTGAAAAAAGCATTACCTCAATTCTCACAAACGGAGATTCTCAGTTACTAAACAATCGTGACGGAGCAACCTTTTATAGTAAATCTTTCAATGCTCAATCGTGGCAAGGTTCTAGATCTAGACTTGCAATTTCTTGGAAAAACTTCAGAGAAAACACCGTATTTTGCTACCCTCAAGTGGACAATGGAACTGAAGCATCGTTTATGACAATATACGCAGATGAGGCACGTACAATAGAATCCATTGAAAACCACGAAAAGACAGATAATGAATCGGGATTCTATGACCCAAGATACACATTAATGGAAGTAGGGGCTCAAAATACACTAAACGGTCAATTAGTACGAGTTACCGTAAACTCAGGATCTAAAATTTCGGATGCACCAGAAACTTGTATCGTCTTTAAGTTTGCGGGTAGTTTAAAGGGTACACACTTTACCCTCAAAGAATTAAAACACCTTGATCCTTCATACTCCGAACGACAAATAAGCAAGACATAACAGGCATGGATATAAGTCTTGTTATACCTATATTTAACTTATGTGAATATAGACTACGAAATCTTGCGTTCATCTTGCACCATGTCACCAACTCAGAGTTATCTCGTAATATAAGTGTGATTGAACAAAAAACAGAAAACATCCGTTCGTATAATATTACGAATAGATTCCCAAATGTAAACCACACAACATACGATCTAAATCAAACTAAATTTAATAAGTCAAAACTACTAAATACACACATCAAAAAAATAAAATCAGATTATATTTGGGTGTATGATGTAGATGTATATTTAGATGTAGATTATGTATTATCGCAAATTCCAACTGATATACATCTTGTTAGACCATTTGAGTTCATAGTTCATTTAGACGAACATGAAAGCACCTATTTATTCAAGTCAAGTCTCATAAAAACAAAAAAATCTGAAAATAAACTTAACCATGCGTTTGGAAAGTATAGTTTTATATTAAAAACAAACTACTTCAAGCAAATAAACGGATATGACGAAGAATATGAAGGATGGGGATTTCAAGATCTTGATTTAATTTCAAGATTACCAAAAAAAATCTATTCAGGATATACTAAAAATATAGCATTTCATCTATATCACCCAAGTGCATCAAGAGAAAACTACAAAAAAAATAAAGAATTGTTTAGTAAAAAAGGAAATTTTAAAAAACTTATACCAAAAAAGAAAAAAGTGCTTGATAAAAAAACAAAACTATAATATAATTTGGTATTATGAAAAAATATACCGAATCACAATTAGAAGAAAACTACAAATCTTTTTTAAAGTTTATCGAAGACACATTCACCGGAGAGAGACAGGAAAAACTACTACATATGTTTGGTACGGACGATGGGTGTCTAGGACTCCGTGCGTTACTATCACCTGCATCTAGTATAGATAGATTTCACAACGCATATGATGGTGGTTACATAGACCACGTTATGGGTGTGTGTAAAACTGTTCGTGGAGTTAAAGTTTTACTGCAAAGTATAGGTGCTCATATTGACTTTACCGATGACGAAATGATGTTCGCTGCATTTAATCACGATCTAGGTAAACTTGGTTCTATTGAGGGGGAGCAATATGTTCACAACGAAAGTGAGTGGCATCGTAAGAATCAAGGAAAACTATATAATATAAACCCAGACATACACTGGATGTCGGTTACAGACAGAACAATTTGGTTACTTCAACATTTTGAAATTAAAATAACCGAAAAGGAGTTTCTTGGAATAAAATTATCTGACGGAATGTACGATGAATCCAATCCACAATATTTAAAAGCATTTTCAAAAGAAGTTGGACTAAAAACCGAACTACCACGTGTAATTCACTGGGCAGATCACATGACCTGTCTCGCAGAGAAATCAAACATGGACGATATAATGAAATTTGAACCATAATTTCAATTAACTTTATATTTATATACAGAACAATGCTCGTATGAGGTTGTTTAACGAATGCCCAACTTGGGATTTGTAATTAAAAAAGGAAAAAGTAAAATGAAAAACTACGGATTAAATAAGTCCTACGGAACAGGACTAAATAAACACGTTCCAACTATGCGAGATGAGTTTTTAACTCCATTTGACTCCATATTTGACAAAATGGTCAACCAGGCATTTCCAAACTTCGGTCAAGAATTTGGTGTAAATTTCTTTGGAAATAGTTCATATCCACGGGTAAATGTAGCAGACACCAAGACCGAAGTAAGAATTGAAGCAGAAATTGCTGGATTAGGAAAAGATGATGTATCGGTTGAATATGAAGATGGTATGCTCACCATTGCAGGAGACAAAAAGACTGAAATTGAAGATCCTGATGTAAAATATGTGTATCGGGAACTTAAACGGTCTTCCTTCAAGAGATCATTTAAAGTTGACGAATCAGTTCTTCATGTTAACAAAATTACAGCCAAGTTTGACAATGGAATATTGAACGTAACCATACCGAAAAAGGAAGTTACTGAAACTAAGTCAAAAAAAGTAAAGATAATGTAATATTGTCTATAAATTTAACAACAAAAGAGGGGGGTAATTGGATTTACCCTCTTTTTTTATAATTATATTATATTTATAGAAGATACGATAATCGTATAAAGTTTAATGAGGAGATATATATTATTATGAAAACATTCACCGCAATTATAGGTTTTCTAGCACTTGCAGTTGCTGGTACGGCTGCATTCTTTTCTGTTCGTGGTATTGGTTTATTATTTGCCGGAGCTGCAATAGCAGCTATGGTAATGGCAGGTGTTTTAGAAGCAGGTAAACTTGCCATGACTTCTTTTTTATATCGTTATTGGGAACGAATTCCAAGAATGTTAAAATGGTATTGTACTGTATCCGTTGTTGTTTTGATAGGAATAACCTCACTTGGTATTTATGGATTTTTAAGTGATGCTTATGATGATACTCGTTCTAGAGTAGAAATGCACGAAAGTAACATAGAAACACTAAATAAAGAAATAGTTGTTATTGAAACCGAGATAGCAACACTACAAAACACAGATGTAACTGTTGAAGACAAAAAGACAGAAACAATTGCAGGATTTCAAAAAATTTATGACGATTATGTAGCAGATAGAAGAGCAAGACAAGATGCTTTATCTTCACGCAATAAAAGTGATACTGAAGCAAGAACTACTCGCAGACAACAATTACTTGATCGCTTATCTGCATTGGATGCCACCAAGGCTGAAGTAGAGTCAAAGGGTGGTGGGTTTCTTTCCAGTAATAAAAAGAAAGTAGAAGCATTAAGGTTAGCACAACAACCAGAACGAGATTCAATTGCATCTTCTATGTCATCTATTTCAGAAGAAGAAACATCCGCAACAAAACGATACAATGATACACTTACAAAGATAGATGAAGAGATTTCAACGGAATACGATAAATTTGTGGAAAAGGTAAATGGACTTCGTGATACAACAAACGATTTAGATAGTGTATCTGTTATTGAAGATAAATACACCAAGATAAAATCAAACCAAGCAGATATACTAAAAGAAAAAGAAGGAATACGTTCAACTGATATAGGAAGTTTTCGTTTTATTGCAGAATCTTTTAATATGCCAGTTGATCAAGTTGTAAAGTGGTTTATCATTGTAATTGTTTTGGTATTTGATCCTGTTGCAGTTGCACTTGTACTTGCTTACAATATTATGGTAGGTGGAAAAATGACTCTAGGAGAAGAGTTACCGAAAAAAAAAATTGGATAGATAATTTACCATTTGCCGACAAGTTGCAAAAAGACGGTGACTTTGAAGAGGGCCCCGTTGTTGTTTTATTAGAAACACCCACTCCAACTCCAACACCGTCACCCACTCCAACTCCAACACCGTCACCCACTCCAACTCCAACACCGTCACCCACTCCAACTCCAACACCGTCACCCACTCCAACTCA
>Ga0209534_10001347_pt1 | contig 25897 bp, 22 predicted proteins | sample COG_07_FD_184751 | JGI IMG/M metagenome (GOLD analysis project Ga0209534, IMG submission 184751) | Pelagic Microbial community sample from North Sea - COGITO 998_met_07 (SPAdes) (version 2) | ecosystem: Environmental > Aquatic > Marine > Neritic zone/Coastal water | place: Helgoland, sampling...
CGTGGTATTGGAGTCACTTTCAATCAGATAAATACCGTGTGAACCTGCTTTTGTCGTCGATATATTTCCCGTCATGTTCGTGGTGTTGGAGTCACTGCCACTCACCAGAATACCGTAAGATGCCAAATCCGTCGTCGAGATATTTCCAGTCATGGTTGTGATGTTGGCGGTACTAGTATTAATAGAAATACCGTGAGCATTTACTCCTTGTGTGGAGATACTTCCTATCATGTTAGTGGTGTTGGCGCTACTGCCACTAAGAATAATACCCGTGGCATCTTCTGTACTAATATTACCTGTCATGGTGGTGGTGTTGGAGTCACTAGTGTCCAAATAAATACCGTAGGCAAGAATCCCTGTTGTCGTGATATTCCCAGTCATATTAATATTTGCATTGGTTACACCCGGAAAAAGCTTTATACCTTCTGCCCCATTTCCTTCCGTAATAATGTTGCCTGTCATGGTAAGTGTATTACCATCATTATTACTAAAAGAAAAAGCTCTTGCATCCAATCCTTCAGAGGTAATATTGCCTATGAAATTTAATGTATTAGAGTTTGCACCAGCACCAAAATCAATAATGTTATCCGTTGTATTTGTATTGATATCCCCAGTTAGCGTATAAGTAATATCTGAAACATCAATAGTACAACTATCATCAGGAGATGCCCCAGTTTGACATTCTGCAGCAAACGTTTGTGTACTAAAAAAAGATGTGCCTAATAAAGCTAGCAGGCTACTGTATTTGAGTATGGTTTTTTTCAATTACTTTCCTTTGATTTATTTAACTAAATATAAACAATCAAAAGAAAGAAACAAATTGAGCAATCTATATTATATTTTAGTATAAATTAATTTAATCCATTTTCCAAAATTTCTTGACTAAATTCCCACGCTAAAATACACAAATAGTACTCATTAACTATTAATTAAAATGTAACTAAAACAATAGGTTAGGGTAATTATTAGGGAATAGAGCATCCCCCTCTCAAGGGGAGATTCTATTCCCTATTTTCTTGGGTTTAATACCTTGGATAATTCCTACCTAAATTTGGACACAAGCTAGCAATTCTAAAATAACGGGCGTATATTTAAAGTCTAATACCATCTCAATACTTATAGTTCTTTTATAATTAAGGTGAAAAATACTCCTTCTCTTGCTCTTAATACCAAATGTTATATTTGCATTACTATCTACCCTTGATGACTATATGTCTAAAAACTCATCTTGGAACACATCAGATAGAGCATCTCTTTCATATATAACATTGAGGTGCGGGGTTCTATTTGAGCAGATTTCTGATTTTTATAAAAATAGAGCTGGATCACAGGATGCTTATAAAGCTTCATCAAAGAATGCGACAAATTTTTTTAGGGTCTCGTCAGATATTTATAAAACGAGCTGCATTAATTTTGATTGCATTAAAGTTGAAAAAAAAGCATCTCAAGAAAAAGTAAAAAAATGGACATTAATCTACAAAGAAGAGTTAGTAAATTACATTAATACTTATGATGAGATGATTCATGGCGATATAAAAAGTGATTTCTCAACTTGTAAGATTAAAGTAAAGCCTGTTATTTGATATAAAGAAAATTCTCTAACTATTGTTACAAATCTAGATCTTGTTTATCGACTGTCACGGCTCACTGGTTAGCAATACCAAATTGGGTATTAATTTTCAAATGAAATTTATTAATGTGGCTTATGATAAGGATTATTTTTTTCTAAATTCTTTCTTTTTGTTATTAACTATTGTTCTGTATTTTTATTTCTAAAGCGATTTCCTTCATCGTCTTTACAGGTCGTCTTGATTCTTTAAGTAAAGAAAATACTTTGTCAAGATACTTCAATTTTTCTGTCAATGGGACATCCATTCGCTCTAATGAATGTTTAAATTCCTTATTAATATCGTTTACACCCAAAAAGTCTGCGGGATGAATTAAGTAATAGAAACCCTCTTGCTCTGCGGCCAATTTTGTTACAGCTTTTCGTACAAAATTCCATCCAAACATAAATCCGATCGTATGCCATATCGCGGGTGAAAGTCTTCCTGATGAAGGTAGTGGCAAAATTAAAATTCGTCCATCTCCGTCTATCTTATAGACCTTCATTTTTGAGTCTAGATAAAATGGTATATTTGGGAACTTAATTGGGCCTAACCAATCCTTTCGTCGCAGCGCATTTAAACCTTTGAGAGGGTTTTTCCAATGATTGAGGGCAATTTTACCGACCATAGGGTAGAGCAAGAAAGATGGAAAAGCTGATGTATCATAGAGGTAATCTAAATCCAATAAAGTTTCTACAAGCTTTGCTGAAGTCGACCAGCATGGAGAAACGAAACCCTTTGGCTCAATTCCAATGGTCTCACTGATAAGGTCGTGTGAACGGTGCACTTCATCCTTCAATTCTGCACTTGAAAGACTGCCTAGATTAAAATGATGCGACCATGAGTGATTTCCTATTTCATGTCCTTGGGCAGACCATTCTTTTACAGCAGATGCCCTTTCGGGATCAGAGAGATCTTTTCCTATAACGTAAATAGATAACGGAAAACTATACTTGGCACAAAGTTCTGCAAGCCTTCCAAACCCTTCACCAAAGCTGGGATCTTTAAAATTTTTTGGAAAACCGTAGGCTTCGTTTAATGAGTCAAAATTAAGTGATATTGCTATTGGTTTTCTATTTTCTGCTAGGTTCATCTTTTATCGAATATATCATTATAAATATCTATCCAGGTAATTATTTTTCCTCCTTTTCGCCGAAATTCAATCACATCTTTTCTGGAAGGCAATCCAAAGTAATTGCTCTTAACTTTTGTTAACGGAGAGATAAAACGCTGGCTAACACAAGCTTTGATAGCAACAAACATGTGTTCTGGAAAAAAATAAAATACATGGCGATAGAAATTCACCATTGATCCTGAATCTTTTGATTTAGGATACACTACCTGGTGAAGTAAAGGCCCTTTATCTATTTCTTCAACCATCAGGTGATAAGAGATTCCTTGGGGTTGGCTGTTTGAATGAGCCCAAAAGTAAGGAAATAGACCCTTATTAGATGGAAGCAGCGCGGCATGTTTATTTACGAAACCTAAACGAGGTGCCTGAAGTGTCTTCTTGTTAATTATAAAACTCGTGGTGCATGCTACGATATCAATATCATAGTGGTGAATCCAATCCACGATTTTTTTATCATTGGGTGTCTTACATTTAATGTATTTTATTCTCTGATTCTCAGCAATCTTTTTCAAAGAACTATCACTACAATGAGGTGATAACCATCGTCTTATAAGTCGATTGATAGAGAATAATGACAATTTTATAAAATCATGCAAACCGAAAGTATATACATACCAAAGTGGCACGCTAAGCCCCGTGTGTTGAGATAGTCTTGATGGTGTTTCTATTATACCAACTATACTGAAGCCTTCATTTGACAATAATTTAAATGTCTTAACCCAAGCATCAAGTAGCCATACATCATTTGTTTCCGTCATAACGGCTATTTTAATCATCTACTTGTAAACACCTAAAATAAGAAGCTTAATTTTTCCGGCTCATAATATCATATATTTTATTTCAATGGATACAGTTATAGGCAACTGGAGAGTAAAAGAAAAAGTAAAAAAATGGACATTAATCTACAAAGAAGAGTTAGTAAATTACATTAATACTTATGATGAGATGATTCATGGCGATATAAAAAGTGATTTCTCAACTTGTAAGATTAAAGTAAAGCCTGTTATTTGATATAAAGAAAATTCTCTAACTATTGTTACAAATCTAGATCTTGTTTATCGACTGTCACGGCTCACTGGTTAGCAATACCAAATTGGGTATTAATTTTCAAATGAAATTTATTAATGTGGCTTATGACAATTATGTGACTATGTCATAATGATGCCTAAAATTAATTATTAAGTACCTTACAGTTGAATTGTAATATGCTTTAAATTGAGAGATCACTTGCCATTATGTTTAAATTCAATTCGGTGAAATTAACAAATTTTACTAATATAGAAGCAATTATCCTTTTATCTTTATTTTTAATTCTATCCATTCTGGCTCTTTTAGCTCATACAGATTTTTTTAATTTAGATTTAAGATTTGCACTCAATGGTTTTTCAATACTTGAAGTTATACAAGCTCATGATAATCCTGATGGATTTATTAGAGATTTTCCAGGTGGCTCAAGAGATACAACTTCAAAAAGCCCTACAATATATCTATATCTGCTAGGTCATTTATTTAACGCTGATGCAATGATAATGACTTATGTGATGATCTTTTTGGAGATGAGTGTTCTTTTATTTGGGGCTTGGATGCTATGGAGATCGATAGTTTTTCATATAGGAAATAAAAATAATAAATTACGTTCAATATTAAATTTTGGTTTTGTCTGGGTCGCATTTTTTTTACTTGTAAGCAGCGCACAAAGTGCCTCAGTATCTAATTTTGTTTTTCCATTTTTTCATGGACAATTTTACGGTTTTGCTGATGGTTTGAGATTGGCCTTTTTAGCTATGATGATAAGATTCAGATGGATACTCGCAATAATAATTTTTTTTCTATGCTTTATAATCCATCCAATAAAAGCAGTTATAGCTATAGGCGTAGCAATTCCCATTATTTTTATTAATTGGCGCTCACTTCTGAATTTTCAAGTCTTTATTTTTTCACTTGTAATTGGTATCGCCTGTGCTTTATGGTATTTCTTTACTCTTTCACCTTCAACTGCATCAGTCCCACTTGATGATTTTGTTGCTTACACACGATCCCTTCAATCACACTGGTATCCTTTTGACATGGGCTTATTTGGTAAATATCATTACATGGGTGTATCCCCTTTTATATCTCTTACACTTATTATGTTTGTAGCACTAGCTCAAAAAAATTGGGATGAAGATATACGTAAAATATTTCAATTTGGAACGATTATTTTATTAATATTATGTGCGTTAGGTCTGTATATTTCTATTATTGCTCTATCAGATACACTCATAAAAATATCATTTGTTCGAGCATCGAATCTCATAAGCCTTCTCGCCCCATTGATAATTATTGCTGGAGCTATATTCGCATGGTCAAAAAAAAGATGGGTAATGGCAGCAGTATTGCTTTCATTTATGCTTACAACTTTCTCAACACTCTTTAATACATTTTATATGCCACCTTTATATGCAATATGTGTTGTCATATTGCATTTTTATTATATAAAAAAAATTACTCTACCCTTATTTTTATTTACATTAATTGCAACATTATATATTTTTTGGCTTGTAATAAATTATGGAGGAGCTTCAAGTCTGTTTTCTGGAGCACTACCAGTTTTTTTTGTCTCTACCTCAATATGGATTCTGTTCAAATTTATTTCCTACAGAGGGGATTCCTTTTATGGATTTCCAGTTATAATTATTTATTCTCTTCTTTGTGTTTGTGGAAGTTTATTTTTTGTAACCGATAAGTATAAAACATTCAAACTAAATGCAGATCTAAGTCAAGCTTACAAAGAGACACAATTGTGGGCAAATAAAAATACTGAAGAGACAGCTTTGTTTATGGTTGATCCTTGTAGATGGTATGGTTGGCGTGATTTTTCTGGGCGTGCATCGATTGGGACTGTTCGTGAATGGTTTATGACAGCATGGGGATATGTTGATCGAGGAGATCTTTTGATTAAGGGAAAGGAAATATCAAAAACACTAGGTTTTGATATGGAGCCATTTAAAAATATTAGCGATTCTAGCGGAAAAATATGCAAAGTAGCACGATCAATCTATTATGATCCAAATACAACTGGCATAAAGAAAATTGCCAATAGATATGATGTGGATTATTTTGTGTTTGAAAAAATGCATGCGAAAGATTTCCCTAAAAAACTTGAAAAACAAGCTGTCTTTCAAAATAATTACTTTTTTATACTACGAGCTGAAACTCTTGAAAAATGAAAACTAAAAATATAAAACTTACATTAGCAATTCCAGCTTTTAATGAAGCATCCATAATTATGCGAAATATTAAAGAAATTAAAATGTGGATGAGTAAAAATTTACCCGCTATCAGTTTCGAAATTTTAGTGATTGATGATGGATCAACAGATGGTATGGGTAAATTGTTAGATAGGGAGGCTTTAAAAAATAAATTCTTAAGAGTCATTCACCATGGAGTCAATATGGGTCGAGGACGTGGTGTTCGATCAGCTATGAGGGAAAGTAGAGGTGAATTCCTAATTATCTTTGATGCGGACTTATCATATAGCCCACATCACATAAAATCACTACTTATACCTCTCCAAAAAGGTGAAGCTGATATTACACTCGCATCGCCTTACCATAAAAAAGGGGTTATAAAGAATGTACCATTTATTCGGGCAGCCATGTCTCGTTGGGGAAATAAAGTTCTCGCAAAATCTTTTAAAAGTGATATCAGAACAGTAACTTGCATTGTTAGGGGTTATAGGCGAGATGTCGTAGACCATCTTGAATTAATAAATGATGGAAAAGACTTGCACCTTGAAATACTTTATAAGGCTGAGCTTCTTGGATTTCAATTAAAAGAGATTCCAGCAAAGTTGATTTGGCGAGATCCTAGAAGAGGCGAGTCTTCAAAAGCTGGTTTAAGTTCGGTTTTTGAAAGCCCAATTATAAAAATGAGATCAATTATATTTAGTCATTTTTTTTTCAACTTTATCACAAAGCCAAAACTACTTTTTTTAGGCCCAGTTTTACTTGGAATGCTAATTTCTCTTTATGGAACAAGTCTCATTTTATACTTAATAATTCATCGATTCTTGAATGAAGAGGCTGAGCCTATTCGTTCTACCTTTATAGATGGACAGTTAACTTTAATTTTGACGATAACAAGTTTCGTAATTTCAATTTTTTTCATATTTATGTTCTTTATTGCATCCCAAGCAAAGAAATATTTTGAAGAACAATATATTTTATCAACTCGAAGTCATTATCTATTAAAAAAAAATGTAGAAAAAGCTTTGTCAAAAGACTCTAGTTAGTTTATGTGTGGAATTTGTGGGATTGTAGGTAACGCAGCGAGTAATAACAGTGTTCGTGTAAAACAAATGATGCATAGAATGCTTCATAGAGGCCCTGATGGAAAGGGTTTATGGCATTCTGATAAAAAAGAAGTCACTTTGGGGCATGTGCGGCTTGCAATTCAAGACACTTCAGATGCGGGAGCACAACCAATGCATCATGCCGCTGGGCTCCACTATGTGATTAACGGAGAAATTTATAATTATCCCCAACTTAGGAATCAATTAAGCTCATCAGCAAGATTTGATTCCCGATGCGATAGTGAAATTATAAAGCATGGTTGGATGAAAAAAGGAGCCAAATTTATCAATGAGCTTAATGGAATGTTTGCACTTGCAATATTCGATGAGCGAAATGGCACTGTAACTTTGGCTCGAGACAGATTGGGTATAAAGCCTCTTTACTACACAATATATAAAGAGCAGTTATTATTTGCTTCAGAAATAAAGGCTTTATTCGGTGCAATTGACTCTAGTGAGTGGGAAATAAACCGTCAAGGTCTGACTGAATATATGACCTATCAGACAGCATTAGGTGAAAATACCCTCTTCTCAAATATATATCAGGTACCACCTGGCCATACTATAACCTTTGATATTAGTTGTCCTGCAAATATGAAAAAAATTGCTTACTGGACTCCACAGCTAAAAGAAGATGAGTCTTTTTCATTCGGAAGTGCTTTAGATAATTTTAAAAATATATTTCATCAAAGTGTTAAGCGGCATCTTTTAAGTGATGTTGATGTTGCTTCTTATTTGTCTTCAGGTTTTGATTCATCTTCTGTATTTGCGGAAGCTTCAAGTATATATAATAAAACTAGCAATACACCTCTGACGGCTTATACCGGTAGGTTTGATCAAGGCAATGACTGGTATGATGAAACCGGACCTGCTGGAGAATTGGTTAAGTCTTTGGAAGGGAGGCATCAAAAAATAGATATTAATGCAAAATCATTCATTGAAGATTTTGATGCGGTTATAGATTCGCTTGATGAGCCTCGAATGGGTATGGGTGCTTTTTCACAATATATGGTAGCTAAGGCAGTTTCTTTTGATTTTAAGGTAATTCTCACAGGCCATGGTGGAGACGAATTATTTTCTGGGTATCCAGTGTTTTCTTATGCAAAAAATGGATTATTTGGAATAAAAAAACTATCAGAACTACCACATTACGCTTATTTCGTCCTATCAGATATTCAAAGCTCATACAAAAATGAACAGGGATATGGTCTTCCTGTTTTATGGTCAGTTGAAGAGCAAAAAAAATTACTTGGACTTCGAGATTCTAATCTAACACCTTGGAGCGAGTTGGAAAAATGGTTAGCTAAAGAAGATGATAATTCTAATCGTATTTTTAATACTTATATTAATGCCTACCTTCCCGGACTTCTGATGGTCGAAGATAAAGTTTCCATGGCGCACTCAATTGAGTCAAGAACGCCTTTTCTTGATAATAAGATTGTAGATCTGAGTTTATCAATACCTCCATCGATAAAATTAAAAGATGGGCAGCTCAAATCAATCATAAAAACATATGCAAAAAATAGATTACCAAATTCCTACTTTAGCCAGCCTAAAAGAGGCTTTCCGACTCCTTTACGACATTGGCTTAGGGGTGACTTAGCTGATTTTGTTTCTCAACGATTAATTAGAACTAATAACTATCTTTCGAGAATATTTGATGAAAATGAATTAGAGTGTATTTTACAAAAGTATCAATGTTCTTGGCGCAGGCATGTACGCCCATTAGATGAAATTCAAAGTCATAAGATATGGCAGTTACTTAGTATTGAAAGTTGGATTAGAACTTGGTCTGAAAAGTATGGAGTGGAATTGAGATAAATGAGATTCATACGTTTAATGGTCACATTGTTATCGATAATTGCATTTTTGTGGCTAGTATGGTGGGATATATCTCATCACAATATAACGTTCTTGTTGGCATTCTCAGTAGCCCAAATTCCTTTAATTGCAAATCTAACTCTTATTTCATATCGAAGTAGATGGATTTCAGGTGCAGAAATCTCATTTTTAGTTTGTTTAAGAGGTAATTCTTTGGCAATTATCAGTGCTCTTTTACTACCTGCTAAATTAGGCGATCTTGGAAAGCCATCATTCTTTAAGGCAATTTCTCATTTCCCTATCGCAAAAGGATTCTCCCTGGTCTTTGAGGAGCGTATTTGGGATATTGTTGTTTTGGCAATTTTAACAATGGCTTCAATATTCTTTATTGGTGATATCTCTAGCAAAACTGATCTTATAAATGTAGGTATCTTTTTAGTTATAGTTGCATTTGTTGGTCTTGGGGCTTTAATTTTATTACCACAGTTCGCAACAAGAATACCTTTTTTATCAGGATTTGAAAAAAAATATACTATTTTTTCAAGGAAACTACCCCATGAAATCTTAGTTTCTTTTTTGATTTCATTGCTTGCATGGGTAATGTCAATTTTAATTTTATTTTTTGCTTACAACTTGAGTGGCCTTCCAGAAATAGGACTTGGTCAAATCTTACTACTTTTTGTTATGTCAACGCTTGGTTTGGTAGTCTCTATTACACCAGGTGGAATTGGAACATACGAAGGAATTATTGTAGCAATACTTGTAAGTAATAAAGTAGATTGGGAGGCTGCGCTAGCCTTTGCAATTTTCTTCCGTTTTTGTTGCTTGATAATCCCGGGCATTATCGCAGCTTTTGCATTAATGAATGATGGTAAAATATTTTTAAATGGTGAATCAAAGAAAAATATTAAATACAAAGAAATTGAATAATAATATTGATTATGTTTTATCCGCAACCCACCGATTAGCTCCTAAAAGTGGTGATGTTAAAAAACTTCGCTCTTTACCTATCTCTAAACAATTAGATTTTAATGGAGGTTGGACTTGGATAGCATTACCAGGTTGGGCGGCAGATATAGTACCCAAGGATAAAAAAGGATTATTTGTCCCAACTCAAAGCGGTACATCTGATTGGAAAGACTATAACTGGTGGCTGGGTGCTGCCATGTTAATAAACTCTTCTGCTGAACGTCAGCATGAAAATGAGAATGGTTCAATTCATTCAAATTCGTTTAGACTAGATCCAAAAATGATACCCGCCTTTGAGTATGCTTGGACTAATCGCATTATACTGTTTTTAAGGCGTTGGTGGTCTCATGAAAATCATATTTCAGAAGAAAAGGCATTCAGTCCTATTCCTCCAGCTGTTATTCACCTAACTCATGATGTTGACGCAGTATCTAAAACACTAGCTATCCGAATAAAACAAGCAATTTTTAGTCTTTATAACAAAAGGCCAAAAGCTGCTATTAAATTTTTGTTATCTAATAGTAATTATTGGCAATTTGATAAAATAATAAGGTTAGAGGAGCGTTATGGATATCGAAGCCTTTGGAATTTTTATGGGGCTAGGGGAGGTTTTTTTAGAAGCTTTAAGGAGCATATTTTTGATCCAGCGTATGATATTTATTCAACCGAATTAAAAGATCAAATATGCTTACTTTCTAAGAATGGTAACAAAATAGGGTTACACCCACGTTTTGATACATGGCAAGATGCAAATAAAATGACCCTAGAAAAAGAGAACATAGAGAAAGTGCTAGGCCAAAAAATTTATACTGTTCGACAACACTGGTTGAGATTCTCTTTTGACAAAACTTGGAAAACACAAAAGAAAGCAGGTTTGGTTCATGACTATACTCTAGGATTTAATGATAGATATGGTTTTCGCAATAGCACGGCATTGACGTTTATTGACTCAGCAAGTGGAATACGAGTAACACCTTTGGTTCTTATGGACTCACATCTTTTTGATTATTCGAATAAAAATCAGATAGAGAGATTTAAGGTAATCGATTCGATATTGGATGAACTTGAAATAACAGGAGGTGAGGGAAGTGTGATTTGGCATCAGCGAGTTTTTCATTCGGATTATGGGTGGGGTGATGATTATGAGTACCTTTTAGATGGAATGAAAAAAAGACAAATTACAACACCTGAGATGGCCTAAAAATGAATATTATTGAGAATCCTTATATATCAATTGTGCATCGTAATTTACCACGATTATTAAGTCTATATAATTTAGATGTCACTCACCCACTTTGCGGTTGTGGTGATCGTAGATATTGGGCATGGAAATTAGTTGATTTCCCAAACGGAACATTTCAAGGTGCAGCATTTGGTCTTTCTAAGTTACTCACTGCAGGAATGCTTCCAAAAGGGATAGATAAAGTTGCAATTCTTCGTCGTATTGAACAAATGATTTCTGTTATCCCAATTCTTACTGATCACAAGGGATCATTAAGTGAGGCACTTCCAAATGAAGGTTCTTTCTGTGTAACAGGATTAGTTCTTGCTGACTGCTTAGGTGCAATTAATTCACTTGATAAATTGATTGATACACCGAGGCGAGAAGAGTTGATAATGTATCTTCAGCCTCTCGCTAAATTTCTAATGTGCCAAGATGAAACTCATGGAGTGATTTCAAATCATCTTGCCACAAATGCACTTGCAATGATTAGGTGGTCAAAGACAACAAATGATGCTGAGTCATTTAAACGTGCAAAGGTTTGGTTGGATCGAATTCGAACTCATACAAATCAAGAAGGGTGGATGTTAGAATATACAGGAGCTGACCCCGGGTATCAAAGTTGGGGTACCTCTGCATTGGCACAGATTAATGAAATTTCTCCTGAATTGGAATTGCAAGACTTACTAGAAAAAAGCTATTCTTTTTTAGAAAAATTTGCTTTGCCTGATGGAAGTTTTGCAAATGGATGTGGATCACGTATGACAAGATTCCTCATGGCTGGTGGCGCAGAATTACAGTCAAAAAAATCAAAATCTGCAGCTCGCCTTGCCAATTTTGCAAGACAATTTTCAAGATCCAATAAGTTTGTTACGCTTGATTCTATTGATGAACTAAACATCGTTCCATTTTTTAATGATACAGTCATAGCTGCAATCAATGCTCAAGACAAAATTAATGAGACGCTACTAGAACCTAAAACTTGTAGTTTTCCTGATGCAGGCCTTTATATTCATAAAAGTAAAAAAACTGTTATTACAATAAATATTAGACGTGGTGGATGGATTTCCATTACGAATCTATGGGGTAGTATTTCAACAAAAATTAATCAAGGACCAGTAGCACGCTCATCGAAAGGTCATATTTTGAGGCCTGTTCGTGGTAAATTAACTTCACACACAAGAAGTAGAATGATTATTCAATCTGATTTAGAACCAGTTAAACAGATACTTCCGTCTCCTTTAAAATTTATTATTTTAAGAACTCTTTCAATGACAATTTTTAGATCTAAAATTCTCGGTAATCTAGTTAAGCAATTACTAGCTAGAATTTTATTATTAGAAAATAAAAAAACAATAGGACGAGTAGAAAGACATATTTTTTTATCAAATGGAATCGTTACTGATAAAATTCTGTCAGGCGATATAGAATTGATTGCAGATAAAAGAGGATTCATTCCTTCACATATGGCATCTCAAGGTTATTGGCAGGTGGGTGATGATTCCTCGTCTTAAAGCTGACTTAAGAATATCAGATCTGATTGCCCTTTTGCCTTCGAGAGATAATCAGGCTGAACGTGAAAGGTTTGAACATGCTTTCGCATTGCTTGCAGAGCAGAAGCATGCCATATCATTCGCTCATGGTCGGATAGGTCAAATTGCAATTTTAAAGGCATTAGGGGAGTCAGGTGGGGAAGTCATTTGCCCTTCATATACATGCATTGTTGTAGTTCATGCTATTGTGAAAGCTGGAATGAAACCTGTCTTTATTGATAGCAATCAGCTTGATTTTAATATGGATTGGGATCTTGTTCGAGAAGCAACAAACTCTGGTACCAAGGCAATTATAGCAACTTCAATTTTTGGTCATCCAGTTAATAGCGATGCATTCAATGCATACAGAAAACATTTCCCTGAAATACCAATATTGCAAGATTGTGCGCATAGTTTTTTTGCAAATAATACTCATAAAGATGGTATTGCTGCTTTTTATGGCCTTAATGTTTCGAAAATTATCACCTCAATTTTTGGTGGAATGGTCACAACAGATGACTCAAAGTTTGCTGCTAAAATTCGTAAAGTTCGATCAGATATGTTGCAAGATGGAGGGATTCTTCATGAAATCAAGAGATCACTATATCTTATTGCTGTAATTATAAGTTTTACACGTCCAATTTATAGAATAGTAAATTTTTTAGAGCTAAATAATATAATTAATCGCTTTGTAAAATACTATGATCCATCAATTATTGATTTACCGGATGATGCATTTTTATATATGGGAGGAGTAGAGAGTCGAATAGGAGTAATTCAATGTGCGAGGTATCATAAAATCGTAGAACATCGAAGGTGTATAGCTCGAATATATCATAATAATTTAACAGGCATATCTGATTTCGTTATGCCACCAAAGCATTCTGGTATGACTGTTTCTCATTTTGTTGTTCGAACAAAGCATGCAGACCTAATTAAGACTGCCTGCCTACAGGAAGGTATTCAATTGGGTGAATTGTTAGACTATGATTGTTCAGAAATTCCTGTTTATAAAAATGCAAAATATTTAGGAAAAAAGAAATCTAAAGAATTTCCAAAATTAGTTATAAATCTCCCTGTTCATTCAGGTATTGATAATGAAGATGCCTGTAGAATATGTTCAACTATAAAGTCTATTGCAAGTCAACTCAAGAAATAGACAAGGATAGGATTCATAGTTTAATTAAATAAAAGTTTCAAATTTTTCTTACCCATAAGTTAATATTAATATCAAATATTGATTCACTTATATAGAAAAAAATTAACTCACTTGATAATGTGACGACGAAAAACTTTTGACTTTGAGTTGATAATAAATATTTTACTTATTTGTTCTGGTTATCTATATATAATAAGGGTCATGTTAAATAATTTTAATTAAGCCCAAGATTAATCAATGAAACTTGCTGCTCAAATATTACCTGAAATAATCACGAAGAAACTTTATGGAGATCGAAAAAAATATGGATTAGTCCCTATTAAGGGAGATGCAGATTGGTTGCTTTGGCAAAAAGAATGCATAAATTTTTATAATTCAACACAAATAAAAGGCTTAGGAAATTACGTAAATAATGCTGGCTATAAAGTTTTAAATGGAATTGATTTAGATGGCCTTACTATCTGTGAAATTGGTCCTGGATCGTTACCACATAGAAAATATTGGAAAGGTACTCCACTGAAATATATTGGAATTGATATCAACCAAGATTTTCTTGATGCATTACCAAAAATAATTAGCTGCCCTTGTGATGCAATAAAAGTTGAACCCGATTCGAAAACCTTGCCTTTGGATGATAATTCCATAGATATTTTGCTTAGTTTTTATTCATTTGAGCATCTATACCCTCTTAATGCATATCTTGATGAGTACAAGCGCATCCTAAAGCCGGATGGCCTTATTTTAGGGGCAATACCAAATGAGGGTGGATTAGCATGGGGGATGGGTCGTTTTCTAACTTCTAGAAGATGGATTCATACTAATACGCAAATTGATTACGATAAGATCATTTGTTGGGAACATCCAAATTTTGCTGATAAAATTCTAGATGAAATGAACAAACGCTTTATACAAAAAGACATCTCATATTTTCCTTCTATAGGTTTACCAAGCATAAACTTAACACTTGTAACTCGATTTATTTATCAAAACTGTGATGTGTAATTGTTTATGAAAATTTTTACTTTTATATAACTTTTAAAATATCTTAAATATATGAAAAATTTTATTAATTAAATGATTATCGCAAATTAAATATTGGCATTTATATGAATTTTAATAAAAAATTTGATTTATATGAAGAGTTTTCAAAAAGTTATAACACAAGAGGTTTTGATTTTAATGTTAATGTTATTAGGTTACTTTTATGCATTTTTTTAATTTGGAAGCTATTAAGTAGAAATTTCGAATTCTATGGATATGTTCCTGATGATGTATTTGGATATTATCCAATTGAAATTTATCCAATAACTTCATATATTACTTGGACGGGGACTTCGTTAGTTACAGATATATTCACTATGCATTGGATTCATTGGTTTATTGATAGACCCGGACCTGGAGCAATAAAATTTATCCAAAATATGTCTATAGTTTCTGTTAGTTTGCTTGCCATCTTTGGGCGTGGACCTAAAAATATATTAGCTTTTCTATCATATTTATTACTAATTTATTTATGGGGTAACTTATTCCTTCTTGGGCAAGAAGTAGATTCTATTTCATTATATTTTGGAATGTTACTAGTGATAGCGCTATCTAATTATGAAGACAAGCCAATCTGGAAAATTGGAAGCACATTTTCTGCAAAAAAAAATATAAATGCAGGACGAACTATATCTCGTTTTTATTTAGTGTTAGTCGCATATTACTTCGCATCTGGCCTCAGGAAGTTTACAGATTTATCATTATCAGAATGGTTTAAATACGACTTGATATGGGAAATTCAGCAAACAATGTTAACAGCAAATATCACATCATTGCATGTACCAAAAGTCTTTGAACATTTATTATTTATTGATAGTTGGGGTCAATTATTGCCTCCATTAGTTTACTTATCCCATATATTTGTTCCTTTAGTTTTTTTTAAAAGAAGTAAGGTAGTTTATTTTTTCATATTCTATGCTGTTTTCCATTTTATGACATTTGGAGTTGGAATTTCATTTACTGGATATATTGTTGTATGGGGTTGTTTATTTCACTATCGAGAATGGCTTACTAATGAGGTTGTAAAATAATAATGGCCATTGATATTTATTATGATGGCGATTGTTATTTTTGTGATAACTTTGTTAAAAAATTACAATTAGAAAAAGTATATGGAAGAGTAAATTTATATTCACTTCGTGAAAACATAAATGTAAAAAATAAAATAAGAGGTCTTGGTTTTAATGTAAATAATGGCTTCTTAGTTCAATTCAATGATAAGTGGTATTGGGGAGATGAAGCCTACAAATTAGTTAATATTGATGCAGATAAAAATAACAATAAGAAATTCAACATAAATAAAATTCTTACAAAGCTTCCATATAAATTTTTAGTTTTTGGAAGATACGTTACTTTGATTGTACAGGGCATTGGATTAATTGATTTAACTCAAAAAGAAAATGAAAATTCAATATTTAATAGATCAATTAGAATTTCTTTATTATTTTTATTTTTTATATCACTTTTTCAACTAATACTTTTAAGTACTAATCTATTATTTGATGGTTTTTTTTCTATTTTTCTTTTTTATTTATCTTATCTTGCTTATGGTAATGTAAGATTTCTTGGAAGGGTTAAAAGTTATTTTAATAGCCAAACCATATTATTTTGGCTTGGTTACACATCATTTATAATAATTATTCTTAATTTTATAACAACTATATCGTTAGCAAGAATATCTTTATTTTTTTTAGCACTCCCATTAATTTTCTATTTCTTAGAAAGGTATAATGCAGAAAAAAATAATACGAATAATAAATCCGGAATATTTTTAATTTGTATTATGTTTTTTTGCACTATTCCTGGATTATATATCGCTCCTTTTTTTGGAGGTATTGCTGGATGGCATGTTCAAATTGATAAGTCTGATAATTTTACAACAGCAGCTTATGTTCTTATAAATACAGATAATGAAAAGGTTGTTTTAAATCATGCATTATTGGAGCCATCTTCTATGATGGGTCGCTTAGAATATGCATGGATATTCTCAGGTCGATCGAAAGAAGATTTTATGAAATTTTTGTTTGATAACTATTCCCGCCTTTACCCAATTATTAAAGATGGTAAGCTGTCTCACCAAAGGTATTTGGGCGGTCTTGCATATCCAGCTCATTCATTGTCTGACACAGATGCGAGCATATATGAGAACTTCTCTCCGGAGGATATTGCTTTTATTACAGAAACTTATTATGAGATTGATTTTAGTGGGTCAATTGTATCTGAAAAAGATTACCCACCTTTAAATGTTTTTCTGGACTAACTAATGAAAAAATATTTTTTAACTTTTACTAAATTTAAAATAGTCATATAAAGGTATAAAGTATGAAAATTGTAACAATTTTAGGAGCAAGACCCCAATTTATAAAAGCTGCATCAGTAAGTCGAGAAGTAAACTTCCAAGCAGAAAATGGAGCCGATATTGAAGAAATTATAGTACATACGGGTCAGCATTATGATGCCAATATGAGTCATATTTTTTTTAAAGAAATGAAACTTCCAAAACCACAATATTCATTGGGTATTGGAGGAAGCTCACATGGCCAAATGATAGGACAAATGGTTGAGAAAATCGAAGAAATTTTAATAATAGAAAAACCTGATTGGGTATTAGTATACGGAGATACTAATTCAACACTTGCTGGAGCAATCTCAGCTTCTAAGCTAAATATTAAAATTGCACATATTGAGGCAGGTTTAAGGAGTTTTAATGACAATATGCCAGAAGAAGTTAATCGTATCCTAACAGACAGAATAAGCAGTCTACTTTTTTGCCCCACGAAAGTTGCAGTTAATAATTTAATTAATGAGGGTTTTGACAAATGGAAAAATAATGCTGAGTTAGTTTTATCTGGCGATGTTATGCAGGATAGTGCAATTTTTTACAAAGAATTTTCACAGAAACTCAATCATTTGAGCTTTGCCAATGATTTTATATTATGTACAATTCATCGGGTAGAAAATACAGAAAACTCTGATAAGCTAAAAAAAATAGTGTTTGCCCTCAATCAAATTGCGAAGAAAAAGCAGGTGATATTGCCATTGCACCCACGAACAAAAATAGCATTAAAAAAAGGTAAATATGATACTAGAAATTTGACTATTATCGAACCTGTTGGATACCTGAATATGATATGGCTAATTGATAATTGCTCATTGGTTATGACTGACAGTGGTGGCTTACAAAAAGAAGCTTTTTTCTTTAGGAAGCCATGCATTACATTAAGAGAACAAACAGAATGGGTTGAGTTAGTCCAGCATGGTTTTAATGTTATTGTTTCTGCCGAACCCGATGAAATTATAAATGCCTATAAAGAACATAAACCCCAGCAAAGTTATGATATGGATTTATATGGGCAAGGAAAAGCAAGCAGCATGATTGTAAAAAAAATTATTTCAAATATCGTATAAAAAAAAATTATTTTATAGCTTTTTTTAGTTTTTATATTTCATGTATGAAACACAATATTTTTTCTGGTTTATTTCGATAGTGAATTATGCTTGTAGGTTTAACAAAACTTTTTATCATCCGAATCGATTTTTGATTATTGGCTCTAGCTGATGCCCACATCTTTCCGTTTCCACAAGTCCTCAAGTAATCTATATTTTTAGAGTACATTTTAAAAAAAGCTATAATACATTCTGTTTTTTGTCGATATTCTTTATTAAGGATTGTCATTTCGACACAGTTTGCAACAACATCCTTTGGAATTTTAGTCACCTTTCTTTCAAAAATATATTCTAGGATCGAGTATAGTCGCTTAAATTTTAGTTTTAGTGTGAGGCTTACTAAGTAAGAAATAAGCTTAAAAAATACTTGCTTTTGATATTGCTTAACCTGTAAATTATGGTTGGAAGTAACAATAGAAACTCCAATTAGACATTCATCCCTTGCTAATATATTTATTGATGTGTGAGATTCAACTACACAAATCTTATAGAATAAATGACGAAGTGATGGAGGCAATAACATTGAGAAATCTGACTTATTTACATTTCTTTCATGCAACTCTAATAAGGAAGGTATATCATCTAAAGTAGCGGGTCTTGAGAAAATTTTTGTCACTTAGCCTACCCAATTTTTTATTTGAAATACTGTTCCATATTTTGTTTTTGTGGTTTCCTTAAATGACAATCGTTCACTACTTTTGTTTTGGTCTAAAAATGAACGTTTCATTTCCCTTTGGAGAACCAATGAACTTAGACCAAAGACAAAAGCAAAATTATCTCTTGGTGAATCCGCACCATCTTTTAAACAGGCTTCAAAGAAATTTTTTATTTTTGTCGAATTAAATATCTCCTCTAGTTCGTCAACCTCATCAAGGTAACTGTTTACAAAGTCTCGACCTGTATGTGAGTAGAGAAATAATTGTGAGTCAGGTGCTCGGAATGGAAATTTTTTACGGTCTATAATTGTTTTTGGTAGTCGTCCCATATAAATATTTTTTAAAATCTCTTTTTCAGACTTACTAGAGAAAAAATCTTTTTTTTCGTCTAGCCCCAAACTAAATGCAGCAATGGATGGATCAAGAAATGGCATTCTTGTTTCTACTGAGTTCGCCATAGAAACTCTATCACCTTGTGTACATAAAAGATGCCCACTCAATAATGTTTCAGCTTCAATTTTCTGCGCACGACGAAATTCATTTTCATTCTGAAAGTTATTGTATTTTAATTGAAGAAACTCATACCATTCTTCATCGACCAAATGGTCATTATTCTTATTTTGACTCGAATAGCTTAGTGATCGTGCGCCTAATTGATGACGTTGACTATGAGATGCATTCCAATCTTTATTTTGGGCTAATGCTCTGTAATTAGAAAATTTCAAACGTGCTAATCTATGATAATTTTCATCATTTGGCATAAAAACATTTACAGCAGAAATATATTCTTGGAGTTCCTCAAAGCTTTTGCCTGCTAGGATTTGGTTTTTGATAAAAACCTCTGTAAAAATATCATATCCCATGAACATCTCATCAGCTCCTTCACCGGAAAGTAAAACTTTTATTCCTTGTTTTTGAGCCTCTTGATGAAGAGCGTAAATTGCTGTAAATGCTGTTCGTGGTGAAGGCATTTCTGCGGCATATACCGCGTCAGCGAACTTATCACACATAGTCAGTTCGTCTATTTCTATTTGGTAATGATTACTTTTAAGATGATTGACCATAATTTCTTGATATTTTCGTTCATCAAACTGTGCGTTTGGAAACGTTACAGAAAAGGTTTGTAAGTTATTTGACGAATTAGCTTCAATCATTTCTTGACCTATTATTGCTGAATCTAGACCGCCGCTTAACATTAATCCCACAGGCACATCTGAACGTAATCTTTTGCTTACAGCATCAGAAATTAGCGAATCAATTTTTTGGTTATTTACTTTTGATAAAGGTTCAAGTGGAGCAAGAAAGCTTGATAGCTTAAATGTACGGTTTTTATATTTCATTGAATATCCAGCTGGAATTTGAGATACTCCTTGGAATACAGATTGATCTGGCAAGCTTGACCAATATCTTTGTATGGAGTTTAGTTGTTTTGCACAAAGCTCTGGCGTAAATGATTTAAGATTGACTAGAGTTTTAACTTCAGAAGCAAAAGTTAAATAACCATTTTCTTCTCTATAAAATAGGGGTTTTTCTCCAAATGCATCTCTTGCAAGCAGGAGTGACTGCTCTTTAGGGTCATAAAAACAAAAAGCAAATTGTCCATTTATTGAAGGTAGGATTTGTTGACCAAAATGAAGTATCAAATGAAATAATAATTCTGTATCACTATGAGATTTAAGAACGACTCCACGATCAGTTAACATTCTTTTTAATTGGTTATAATTATATATTTCGCCATTGTAAATCAAAATCTCATCATGATTAGGAATGCAGAAGGGTTGCTTGCCACCAGCATCATCTACAATACTCAATCTTGCATGTGCAAGACCTATAAACTCATCAATATAAATACCAGCTTCATCAGGCCCACGATGTTTCATGCTGTTGAGAGTCTTTCTGGCTATCTGCATACGGTTTTCACCTCCCTGCCATACAACCCCTCCAATTCCGCACATTTACAAAAGCCCTAGCGAGGTAAATTGAAGTTTTCGAGAAGACATTGCCCCCATACGAGTTAGCAAATCAAAATCGCTTATCTCTAAAACCTCTTCAACACTATTGGCCATAAAATATTTTATTGTTTCACGCCATCTAACAGGCTGTACTAAATGATTACAAAGAGTACTTATAATATTTTTTGGATTTAAGCTTGTTTCACTAACAAAAGTATTATCAACTATTTTAGTAGTTGCTTCTCTAAATTTTATGTTATCAAGAAGTTTTGATAGCTCTGGTTTTAAGCTATTCATGAATTTTGAGTGCCAACCTCCTGTTGTATTAAGGCATTTAACTTTATATGCTCCTTTTTTTGTACATAAATTCATAAAGTGAATAATTTGAGTGTGCCCTACCGCAAATGTATAATTTCCGATTGCATTATCGTTACTTAAGAAAACCTTATCTGAAAGGTTATTATCTTTTATGAGGTTTAAGATTGTTTGAAGCGGAAGGCCGGCAATCGCTACAAGAGTTGACTTGAATTCTAGAGCCGCTTTGTTCATGATCTTACATCGATTGAAGATAATGGAAATTGCGTCCTCTCGAGAAATACATCCAGCATAATGTAAGGCTAGATATTGACCCACACTATAACCTGCAATAAATGAAGGTTGAGGGAATTGGTTTTTGGCAATATGCATTTTTTCTAAGCTTGAAATACAAAGAATAGCTGCGGAAATTTCGTTACGGCTGATTTCATTCTTTTTTAATTTATTAAAGTTTGGAAGCGGCTCATTAAACACTTGCAAGAAGTAATCAGATATCTCAGTATTATAAATACTTTTAGAGTAGTTAAATATTATGGAGCTGTTGAACCCTTGACCTGTGAAAACATGAGCTGAAACTGTCATTTTTCAAAAACTATGTTGTTCATTTATTTGAGTGGCGCACTGAACAATACTGTTTTTACTTTCTCAGTACGTTGTAGATCTATTTTTGCATCAATTTTTTCTTTTGCTTCTGCATAAGGCAAACTACCATTCCTTACTTGCTCAGAAACTTCTAACTCATAGGGGTGGAAGCCATATTTTTTTTGATGATTTTGGATACCAAGGTCATTGATTCGACAATTACTTGAATGCACTCCTGTATCATCTGGCCTTTGCCAACCCATATGTCCAAGACACTCTAAAATTTCTTTTTCATTATATTTAACTGCAAGAAAAGGATTACAGATTTTGATAGATTTACCATTGGTAAATCTTGAAAAATCTACTAATTTAGGACCGTAACCTTCATCAGTAAGATGATTTTTTTCACGAATTTCAGCGAAGTTGATAAGTGTTTTTAGATGTAACTTCATTACACTACCACCTTTTGGTACTTGTCCTGAAATATAGCCACCTACAACAAGGCTTATATTACGCATTAGAGCTTCTTTCAACATAATACTGTTTATAAGATTGATACAGTTAGTGCATAGATCACTAGCCCTTTTAATCATTGGTTTGCTGCTATTTTCATTCTCTAACCCGTTAATATACAACTCACGCATGAATCCAAATTTAGGTTTGAAAAGCAAAAAATCTGATTGAAGCTTACTACATATTTTTCTTGAATTTTCAATTGCTTGACTCGATAAGAATCCATTATCAACTGTAATTGCCAACGTTCTAAGTCCATGCTCTTCTACAAGATATTTAAGAACATAACTTGAGTCCTTACCACCACTGAGAGCTACAACACAGTCATATGCTGCGATATTTTTTGATGCTTCTTTAACACTTCTAAATACGGCGAGCATATCTTTCAAAGCACTTTTTTCATTCTTGAGGTGCTCAACCTCGTCATGACTTAGACATAAATTACAAACTCCGGTCTCATCAAGTTGAATATTTGGAAGCTTATTAGAAATGTAACATTTCGAACATCTTTTTAGTTTATTGGCTGTTTGCGACAATCTCTGCTATCCCCGATATATTACGAAGCCTTGGGTCCAGTTGAATTTCTTCATCGATCTCAATCTTAAAGTTTTTCTCAAGATGCATTAGTAATTGAACAAACCCAAAAGAGTCTAAATATCCCAAAATCAAGAGATCAACATCCTTTGGTAAATCCTCTTCAAGTGGTTGATTAGCTATTTCTGCAATTATGCTTTTAATCTTTTCTTCAATTAATAAAGAATTATCTAAGCCCATGTGGGACCTTGAAAGATTAATTCCGAAATTTGATATTGATATTGCAACCTTTATTCCTTGAAATAAATTACTCTTAACGAATTTTATCGACAAAAGGTTTGTTTTACAAGTAGTTACTTTTTTTAGAATAAGTATAAAATTAAAAATAAAATGATTCATGTATGACTCATCTCTTTGTTATATTTGGTAGAGATTTAGGTTCATTCCGAAAAATTTAAAGAATATAAATACAAATCTAATTTACTCTTATATACTCAAAATACACATTAACTATTGATTAAAAATGTCACTAAAACAATAGGTTAGGGTAGTTATCAGAGGATAGAGCACCCCATTCCTAAGGGGAAGGAGGAAGGCTTTAGATATTTACTGATTGGTAAAAATCAAGCTATCATGTTGAAATGATAAAATATTTAATCAATATGTTTGGGTATGAGATTTTAAAAAAAAAGAAAATTCAAACCATAAATAATCATCTTCAACATATTTTTAATAGTGCCAAAATTAATTATGTAATAGATGTAGGAGCAAATGAAGGTCAATTTGCATTATCTTTAAGACGAAATAATTACAAAGGAGATATTTTGTCTTTTGAGCCCACCTCCAAGCCCTTTAAAAAACTTGTTGAAAATTCAAAGAATGATGTGCATTGGGATGTGATGAATTTAGCATTGGGAGAAAAGAAAGAGTCAAGAAAGATAAATGTGTTTGAGGCAAGCGATTTAAATTCATTCTATGAGGCAAGTGAACTTGGAAAAAATAGATTCAATAAAGGCATGAAGAAGATTGAAACCGAAACGATTGAAATAAAAACATTAAATAGTATCTTAAAAAAAATTGATTTAAAAAATAAAAATATTTTCTTGAAAATGGATACACAAGGTTTTGACATAAGCGTATTTAGAGGGTCAAAGAAACATATGACCAAGATTTGTGGCTTAATGTCAGAAATACCAATCCAACAAATATACAAAACAACACAAAGTTACCATGACATTCTAAAAGAATATGAAGCAGAAAAATTTCAAATTAGCGGTATCTTTCCAGTTTCGCAAAATAAAAAAAATAATACAGCTATTGAATTTGATTGTGTAATGCTCAAATCATAATTTAAATTAACCAAATTTTCTTGTATCTAAAAAATCAATTTCTTGACTAAATTCTCACACTAAAATAGACTAATTAGTATACATTAACCATTGATTAAAATGTAATTAAAACAATAGGTTAGGATAGTTATCAGGGGATAGAGCATCCCTCTCCTGAGAGGATGGTCGCACGTTCGAATCGTGCCGAGGGCACCATTCTCTCTGAGGACTTATATATTTTGGAAAAACTGAAAACTGAAAGTTCATTACATAAAGTATTTCAAGTTTTAGTTTATGGGCCTCTTATACATAAATAACAATAAAAGCCCGAATAATATTAAACCAAATCCTATTGTTTCAAATTTGTTTGGTATTTCATTCAATAAAAACCAAGCAGATATTGCTGCAGCAATTGGGGTTAAAAAGGTGAGCATAGATACCTGAGTTGCTTTTAGATATTTCAATGCATAAAACCACAATAAATACGCAATAGCATTCACGAAAACGATATTAAATATCACAATCCACAGAAAATATGGTGTCCAAACTGTCTGTTGAGATGGCAAAAGTAAAGCAATCCCCAATAAAGGAATAGATCCCCATAGCATTTGCCATGCGGTCATCGTGATGAGGTCCATATTCGGATGTTGATGATGGATGCGTTTAGATAAAATAGCGCCAATAGCCCATGAGAGTCCTGATGCTAATGCAAGACAAGTACTGCGAATATTATTGTCCATATTAAAAGGATCAAAAATAAAACCAATACCTAGAAAGCATACAAGCACAGAAATCCATTGGTAGATTGTGAGTTTTTCTTGTAATAAGGGCCATGCCATGATGGCTACCCACATAGGCATAGTGAAGGTTAAAATTGCTGTTTTACCTACACCCCCTTCAACTAGCGCCCAAATTAAAAAACCTGTAAAGCCAGCTGTTTGAAATAATCCAAGAATAAATAACGTTTTCATTTCCTTTGTTGCAATGGGTTTACGTAAAAATATGAGGATAATAAATAAAGCAATTGCACCAAAAAAATTACGTAGTGTTGCAAATGTTGATGGACTTGAAAATAATAATGCTTCTTTCATAAAGGGGTAATTAATACCCCATATAATAGAGAGCAATACAACTCCTCCGATAGCTATTAATTTTTTATTTATCATAGGAGTAAGAATTATTTAGTTTTGAGTGATCTATATAAGATTCAAATTGAGTATAGTTAAATTTAATCCATCCAGCAAATTTCTTGACTTAAATCTTACGCTAAAATACACTGTTCTATATACATTAACTATTGATTAAAGTGTAACTAAAACAATAGGTTAGGGTAGTTATCAGGGGATAGAGCATCCCCCTCCTAAGGAGATAGACTAATCAGATTGTTATCTTAAAACCTAATCGAATAACTCACATACGTTGTCTTGCAATATGCATCCTTATATCTGAATTGAGTTGTTAAAACCTGATAAGCAATATAATATGATTGGATTAAAGTTGTATTTTAAAAATGATTAAAAAATCCTTTTTTTTAGGCTACTTCTCAATTATTAATTTCTAATGTTTATGGAAGTAATTATGAAAAAAACACTCATTTTTTTTACATTCTTGATAACTACATTGTTGCTGACTGCTTGCGATAAAAAAACACCACCACCACCAAAACCGCCGATTGAAGTATCGGTGATGAAAATAATAGCGCAAGATACTCCAATTGATTTTGAATATGTAGGACAAACATTAAGTCCGAACGA
>Ga0209534_10001350_pt1 | contig 25886 bp, 25 predicted proteins | sample COG_07_FD_184751 | JGI IMG/M metagenome (GOLD analysis project Ga0209534, IMG submission 184751) | Pelagic Microbial community sample from North Sea - COGITO 998_met_07 (SPAdes) (version 2) | ecosystem: Environmental > Aquatic > Marine > Neritic zone/Coastal water | place: Helgoland, sampling...
TAGGATGGGCGTTTAAAGCCAACACCAATGATTCTAGAGAAAGCCCTGCAATCTATGTTACGGAGAAATTATTTAAAGCTGGAGCAATTTTAGAAATTTACGATCCGATGGTATCCAAAGAATCTATATTCAGTGATATTGATTTTTATTGGGAGGCTTCAAATACAGAAGATTTAACTACGCGGATTTCGGAACTTGATTCTATAAGTACATTAGACCTAAGCATTGATGCGGTAGCCATTTTAACCGAGTGGGAGGCGTTTAAAACTATAGACTTTTCAAAGACTATAGTTTTTGATGGTAGAGGGGTTCTTTCATCAAGTACGTATTCAATTGGAAAGGGATGAAAAGAGCACTAATTTTATCACAAAAGAAATCTCACCTACCAGCAGTAGTAAAAATCATTAATGATTTTTTTTAATTTGGAAAAGCAAAAGCCATCATCGTTTCAGGATACTTTAACCCCATTTATAAACGGTATCTAGAGTATTTTAATAATACCAAGGCCATAGCAGGCAAGCTTTTTGTAATCGTAATAATGATCATTAAAGAGCCCTTAAAGTAAGTAAGAAGTTTTAAGGTGAAAAGGAGCGCATGATTATTGTTTCAAACATAAAAGCGGTGGATAAAGCAATTCTATCTATTGACAAGGATAGAACCGTATGCGAGACCATTAAAATGATTTCTCAGTTTGCGAAGAGATGAATGAGGCACTAATAGATGGCTTTAGAAATAAAATACAGTCAAGTAGTTGGCTGCTTAAAAAAGAGTACAGATAATTACAAAATCAATGACAAAAATTTATGTACAATACGGCTGTGGACTATCGGCCCCCAAAGAGTGGATTAATTTTGATGTTTCGCCAACATTAAGAATTCAAAAGACACCTATACTTGGATCTATTTTGAAAAGTAAATTAAATGTTACTTTTCCTTCAAATGTTCTATATGGTGATGTTATTAAGGGTTTACCAATTGATGAGAATTCCTGTGATGGACTTTATTGTTCACATACTTTAGAGCATCTTTCACTTCAAGATTTTAGACAAGCAATAATGAATTCTTTTAAGATTTTGAAAAAAGGAGGAATTTTTAGGTGTATTGTGCCAGATCTGGAATTTGCAGCTCGTTCATACATAAATGAGCTTGACAATGGTGACAACCTAGCAAGCTTAAGTTTTATAAACAACACCCTGCTTGGAATAAAAGATAGACCAAGAGGACTAAAAGGTTTTCTTAATTCTTTTTTTGGAAATTCCCATCATTTGTGGATGTGGGACAATAAATCTCTTTCAGAAGAACTTAAAAATGTTGGCTTCACACAAATCAGAGTTTGTAAGTTTAATGATTCCAAGGATGAAATGTTTAAACTAGTTGAAGATATGAACAGGTTTGAAAATGCAGTAGCAATTGAATGCCGAAAACTATAATAACAATATTTGCTCTAGGAGGGATATTTATTTTAAATATAATACCAGCAGTAGTAAAAATCATTAATACTCTTTTTTAATAATGAGTAAGCAAAAAGCCATCATCGTTTCAGGATATTTTAATCCAATTCATAAAGGGCACCTAGAGTATTTTAATAATGCCAAGGCCATTGCAGACAAGCTTTTGGTGATTGTAAATAACGATCATCAAAGGGAGTTAAAAGGGAGTAAGGAGTTTCAGGATGAGAATGAGCGCATGATAATCGTTTCTAATATAAAAGCGGTGGATAAGGCTATTCTTTCTATTGATGCCGATAGAACCGTATGCGCCACTATTAAAATGATTGCTGAGCAGTTTGGAGGAGAGTTTGATCTTGGATTTGCCAATGGGGGAGATCAAAATAATGAAATTTGCCCTGAAAGAGGTATTTGCGAGCAGATGAATATTGTTTTAATAGACGGCTTTGGAGATAAAATACAGTCATCTAGTTGGCTGCTTAAGAAATTGTAAATGATTAGTACGCTTAAAAAAATAAATTTCTTAATAACCAAAAAGCAAAGGAAAGGACTCGTAATTCTGACCTTACTCCTTTTTGTAGGAATGGTTTTAGAGGTTTTTGGACTTGGCATATTAATCCCAGCGATTTCTATCATTTTAGAGCCAGAAATGGTAGAAAAAACTCCTTTAATCTCATCTATTAGAAATTATTTCTCTGAATTTTCCTCCCAAGGTTTTATTTTGTTATTTCTTGTGGCTATCGTTGTAGTTTATTTAATTAAGTCTTTATTCATTGTTTTTTTAACTTACAAGCAAAATCGTTTTTTAGCAAATACCACTTCTCACATATCAAATAATTTATTTTCGAGTTATTTAAGTCAGCCATATAATTTTCACCTAAATAGAAATGTATCTGAACTTATTAAAAACATTCAAATTGAGATAGAGTACCTTAAAGGGTTTCTAATGTCCTCAATTACTATTTTAATTGAAGGAGGTTTTATTACAGCAATTATAATTTTTTTAATATCAATTGAGCCGTTAGGAGCAATTTCTATTGGAATATTTTTTGGCATCTTATCTGTCGTCTTTCTCGGATTTACAAAGAAGAGGATTAAAATCTGGGGAAAACTTAGAGAAGAGGTAGATAACAAAGTTTCTAAAATAATTTTAGAAGGTCTAGGAGGCATTAAGGATCTACTAATTTTAGGGAAGACTCAATTTTTTCTCAACAATTTTTTTAAACAAAACCATATTAAAGCTAGATTAACTTCTAATAGAGAAACAATATCACAAATTCCAAGATTTTATTTAGAATTTATCTCCGTGCTAGGCTTAGTTTGCTTTATAGCGTTATTATTAATACAGCAAAAAGAAGCTGAAAGTATTATTACAATATTGGGCGTATTTGTTGCATCCACATTTAGAATGATTCCCTCTTTAAATAGGATAATTGCAGCTATCCAATTAATAAAGTTTTATATGCCTTCTGTTGATTTAATATTTAAGGAAACACAAACCAATTTCAATAAAAATGAATTGAGGAATGATTTTTTTGATTTTTCTAGTGAAATTAAGTTTGCAAATGTCAGTTTCGGATTTAATGAGGGTGATCTTATTCTAGAAAAAGTAAACATAGAAATTTTAAAAGGTCAAACAATTGGTATTATCGGTGAATCTGGTTCTGGAAAAAGTACTTTTGTTGATCTATTAATAGGATTACTCAACCATACATCAGGTGAAATTTTAATAGATGGCAATAAAAACTTTTATTCCAACCAATCATGGAGAAATAAGATTGGTTATGTTTCTCAATCCATATATTTATTAGATGATACAATTAAAAATAATATTGCTCTTGGAATACCTGAAAGTATAATTGATGAAGTCAGAATTAATAAGCTCTTAAAAAATATAAAGTTAGAGACATTTATTAATAAGCTGAAATTTGGAATAAACACTAAGGTTGGAGAAAGAGGAGTTCAATTGTCTGGTGGTCAGAAACAAAGGATAGGGATTGCCAGGGCACTTTATCACAATCCTGATATATTAGTTTTGGATGAAGCTACATCGGCTTTAGATTTAGAAACAGAGAAAGAAGTTATGAAAACAATATTTAGCATAAAAGGCGAAAAAACGATTATAATAGTAGCTCATAGATTGTCAACCCTGGATATTGCTGATGAAATATACAAAGTAGAAAACAATAAAATTTCAAAAGTATGAAAGCAGTAATATTAGCTGGTGGATTAGGCACCAGAATTTCAGAAGAAACCGCATTAAAGCCTAAACCAATGATTGAAATTGGTGGTAAGCCTATTTTATGGCATATCATGAAGATTTATTCTTATCATGGCATCAATGAATTCATAATATGTTGTGGCTACAAGGGGTATGTTATTAAAGAATATTTTGCAAATTATTTTTTACATCAGTCTGACATTACTTTTGATATGAGCAAAAATGAGATGAAAATTCACCAAGAGCGAGCTGAACCCTGGAAAGTAACCCTAATAGACACGGGAGAAAAGACCATGACAGGTGGACGAATTAAAAGAATAAAAAATTATTTAAATGATGGAGAAGATTTTTGTCTGACATATGGTGATGGCCTTGCAAACATAAATATCACAGAGTTAATTAAATTTCACAAAAGCAATGGAAAAACAGCTACTTTAAGTGCAATTTATCCTCCAGGTAGATTTGGAGCTTTAGAATTAAAAGAAGATCAAGTGACTAGTTTTTACGAAAAACCTAGAGGTGATGGAGCCTTAATTAATGGAGGATTTTTTATAGTAAACAAAAAAGCGATAGACTATATTAAAGATGATTCAACTATTTGGGAGCAGGAACCATTAAAAAATTTAGCAACCGATGGAGAGCTAATGTCCTTTAAACACGAAGATTTTTGGCAACCTATGGACACCATAAGAGATAAACATTATCTAGAAGAACTTTGGGAATCTAATAAAGCACCTTGGAAATTGTGGAGTTAAAAGAAACTTTAAAATCCTATAAAGGAAAAAAAATTTTAATTACTGGTCATACTGGTTTTAAAGGTTCCTGGTTAACTTATATTTTAGATTCAATAGGTGCTGAAATCACAGGTTATTCTTTAGAGTCAAATACAGAGCCATCATTATTCAAGTCTTTATCTTTTTCAAAAAATTTTAATTCAATTATTGGAGATATTAGAGATAAAGAAAAATTCAAAAAAAGTGTTTATAGTTCTAACCCAGATTTTATTTTTCATATGGCAGCTCAGCCACTTGTAATACAATCATATCATAATCCGAAAGACACTTTTGAAATTAATTTCACAGGCACTTTAAATTTATTAGAGATTTTAAGAGAGTTAAATTTATCAGTTCAGGTAGTATTTGTTACTACCGATAAAGTTTACGATAATTTAGAATTAGGGGTTCCTTTTAATGAAATTGATAAACTTGGAGGTAAAGATCCATATAGCGCAAGTAAAGCTGCTTCAGAGATTTTAATTTCAGCATATAACCAGTCTTTTTTTAAAGATTCTAACATCAATATTGCAACAGCTAGAGCCGGTAATGTTATAGGTGGAGGTGATTGGTCTGATAATAGATTGATCCCAGATATTTTAAAAGCGAAACAAAGAAACATACCCTTACATATTAGAAATCCCAAAGCAATAAGGCCATGGCAACATGTTTTAGAGCCACTATTTGGATATTTAAGTTTAGGAGTTGCACTCTATCGAAATCCAGAGATTTATTCATCATCTTGGAATTTTGGCCCAGAAATAGAAGACACTAAAACGGTAGAAGAAATTATAAATATTGGAAAAAAATTAGATATTATAGGTGAGGTAGTTTATGAGGAAAGTCTAATAGTTGAAGCACAAAGTTTAAAGTTAAATATTACTAAAGCTAAAGAAAAACTTGGCTTTACACCAATATGGAATGCAGATCTGGCTATTGAAGCTACATTTAATTGGTATAACTCATATTACCAGCAAAAATCTTCAGCAAAAGACTTAATTGATAAAGACCTTAAAAATTATTTAAATCAAGTATAATGTTAAAAAATATAGATCAAACATTAAAAGAATCTCTAAAACCAATTATTAATGGAAATATTTTAAAAAAAATAATTCCAGGCTTAGACTATATATCTGTAACTGGAAAAGTTATAGATCAGAATGATATTCTAGCAGGTTTAGATGCGACTCTAGATGGTTGGTTAACATCAGGCAGATACGCTAAAGAATTTGAATCTAGTTTAGCAAAATTTATTGGAGCTAAGACCTCTTTGCTAGTAAATTCGGGATCATCTGCAAATTTAGTTGCCTTTTATGCATTAACATCTCCATCTTTAGGCTCTAGGGCAATAAAAAAAGGAGATGAAGTTATAACAGTTGCTGCAGGTTTTCCAACTACTATAAATCCATTAATTCAATTTGGTTGTATCCCTGTTTTTGTAGACATAGATATTCCTACATATAATATAGATGCGTCTAAAATTGAAGAAGCAATTTCCCCAAAGACTAAAGCCATTATGATTGCTCATGCTTTAGGTAATCCTTTCAATTTGGATATTGTCACTACAATCGCAAAAAAATATAATTTATGGCTCATTGAAGATGATTGTGATTCTTTAGGAGCAACCTACAGAGATAAAAAAACGGGTTCTTTTGGAGATTTGGCGACTTTATCTTTTTACCCAGCACACCATATAACCATGGGAGAAGGAGGAGCTGTATTAGTAAATAATAGGAGGCTCCAAACAGCTGCTTTGAGCTTCAGAGATTGGGGAAGAGATTGTTACTGTGAAACAGGTTGTGACAACACATGTAATAAAAGATTTGACTGGAAATTAGGAGATTTGCCAGAGGGATATGATCACAAATACATTTATTCCCATATTGGTTTTAACTTAAAAGTTACAGATACCCAAGCTGCAATTGGTTTAAGTCAGTTAGCTAAAGCCGATGCCTTTGTAGCTAAGCGACGTGAAAACCACAAGTTATTATATGATTTATTTAAGCCTTTAGAAGAATATTTTATTTTACCAGAGGCAACCGAAAATTCTAATCCCAGTTGGTTTGGTTTTATGTTGACTATAAGAGATCCAAAACAGATTGACCGTAATAAATTGGTTCGTTATTTGGAAGAATATAAAATTGGAACACGCTTGTTTTTTGGGGGAAATATGCTCAAACAGCCAGCCTATAAAAATATTCCAAAAAGAGTGATTGGAGAATTAACAAATTCAGATAAGGCAATGAATGACTCTTTTTGGTTGGGAGTTTGGCCTGGTTTAAACAAAAATCATCTGAATTACATAGTATCTCAAATAGAAAAATTTATAAGAACATGAAAATTAAGGTAGCAGATTACGTAGTTAAATTTCTAGAAAAAAAATCAATTTCTCATGTCTTTATGGTAACAGGTGGAGGTGCAATGTTTTTGAATGATGCTGTTGCAAAATCAAATAAAATAAAAGGCATTTTTAATCACCATGAACAAGCTTCTGCAATGGCAGCTTTAGGTTATTCAAAGGTTGATAATGAAACAGCGATTGTAATGCCAACTACAGGATGTGGAGCAACAAATACAATAACAGGTCTTTTGGATGCCTGGCAAGATAGCAATAAGGTTGTTTTCATATCTGGGAATGTGAAATACAAAGAAACTACTCATGAATTGGAATTACCCCTCAGGAAACTTGGTGTTCAGGAGGCAGATATAATTTCAATTGTAAAACCAATCACTAAATATGCAAAAATGTTAAATAATCCCCTCGATATTAAAAGGGTGTTAGAGGAGGCATTTTATGAATGTGAAAATGGTAGGCCCGGACCTGTATGGATTGACATACCTATGGATATTCAGGCAGCCATTGTTGAAGAGAATGAATTGTTAGAATTTAAAAATGATTCAGGCAAAAAAAAGAAAATTAATTTTGCAATTCTTAAAGAGTATCTAAAAAAATCCGAAAGACCTATTGTCTTGGCAGGTTATGGTATTCACTTGTCAAACACTAGATTTAAATTATTTAAATTTCTAAAAAAAAGAAATATACCAGCAGTTTTTACATACGGGGGCACTGATTTGATACCCTATGAAGACGATTTACATATTGGAAAAATTGGAATCAAAGGAGATAGACCTGGGAATTTCGCATTACAAAATTCAGACTTAATAATTGTTTTAGGATCAAGTCTAAGCATACCTGTAATTGGCTATGAGTATGAACTATTTGGAAGAGACTCAAAAATTATTTGTGTTGATATTGATCAGAATGAGCACAAGAAAAAAACTATTAAGCCTGATGAAATATTTAATTGTGATTTAAATGATTTTTTTGATTATTCAATTCAGAATATTGATTTTTATGGAAGAGATGAATGGATAAATAAATGTAATTATTGGAAAACAAAATGGCCAGTTTTTCAAAAGGATTATTTAGATACTAGCGATGGGGTCAATATGTATCTTATCCTCGAAAAAATTAATGAGTTTTCTGATGAAAATAGTATAGTTGTGAGTGACGCTGGATCATCTTTATATGTCACATCCCAATCAATAAAAATAAAAAAGCATCAAAGACACATTGCATCTTTGGCACAGGCAGATATGGGATTTACGCTTCCTTGTTCCATAGGGGCCTCAATAAAAAAGCCTAATTCAACGATTATTGGGATAACTGGAGATGGTTCATTTCAAATGAATATACAAGAGCTTCAAACAATTGTCAATTATAATCTTAATATTAAAACATTTGTATTAAATAATGGGGGTTATTTATCAATTAGAAATACGATTGATAAGTTTTTTGAGGGAAGACACCTAGGGACAGATAAATTTACTGGATTAGGGTTTCCTGAATTAAACAAAATAGCATATGCATATGGTATAAAGTTTTTTTCTTTAAAAACTATAGATGATATGAATGAAAATTTAGGTGAAATATTGAAATATAAAGGACCTGTTCTTGTAGAAATTATATGTCCGTTTAAACAAGAAATTATTCCAACTCTTTCATCTAAAAAAACAGCTGAAGGAGCATTGATATCCCAACCCTTAGACAATATGTATCCATTTTTGGAAGAACAAGAATATAAAAATGAAATGATAAATAAACCTTTTATTAAATGAAAAAAAATATATTAAATTTTAATACAATGAAAAGAAATGGTGATCCAATAACATGGATTACTGCATACACCTACCCCATGGCAAAATCTGCTGAGTCCGCAGGGATTGATATGATATTAGTTGGAGACTCAGGAGGAATGGTTGAGCTTGGTTACAATTCAACTAATCCCGTTACAATGGAAGAAATGATTGTTCTCTCAAAAGCAGCAAGAAAGGGTGCTCCAAATACATTTATTGTTGGAGATATGCCACAAGGGTCTTATGAAATTTCTAATGAAAGTGCAGTTCAAAATGCACTTAGATTCATTAAAGAGTCTGGATGTGATGCTGTGAAACTTGAAGGTGGAGAAAGGATGTCATCTAGAATAAAAGCAATAACTGAAGCAGGAATTTTAGTAGTAGGACACCTTGGTTTAACCCCTCAATCGAGCACAAGTTTTGGAGGATATAAAGTACAGGGAAAAACACTTTCGAGTTTTGAAGAAACTATAAAAGACGCAATTTCTATTCAAAAAGAAGGAGCTTGTCTGATTTTATTAGAAGCAATACCTGAAGAACCAGCTCATCAAATATCAAAAAATATTGAAATTCCAATACTTGGCATAGGAGCTGGAGGTAAGCTTGATGGCCAATTAATCATAATGCATGATCTGTTAGGATTTTATTTAGACTTCAGACCTTGGTTTGCTAAATGTTATATACCTCAGGTGATTGAAAAATATATTTCAGAAATTAAAGAGGTTAATGATATTAAAAAATATGGTATAGAAACAAAAATGGATGGTCTTAATAAGATTGTCATTTTAGCTATTACAGAATATATTAATGAAGTAAAAACAGGAATTTTCCCAGATGAACATTATTCTTATTTAATAAACAATGAAGAATTGAATAAACTTAAAGAATCCAAATACTGGAAATAAAATTTAAAAAGATGAAAAATATAGTTTCTATTAAAAAAAAATATCAAGGAGGGGATCTTGAAAAGCTTGAATTTGTAGGCTTAATGAATGAAAAATTTAAAGTATTAACTGATTTTCATGAAAATATTTCTAAAACACCGATCCAAGAAATAATTATATCAAAAAATGGAGTAATATTTTCCATTAATGTCTTAAAAAAAAATTTGAAATTTTATATGGATCCCCAAGATATTAGAGAGACTCCAAAAGAAGTATTTAATTTTAATAATTATGAATTAGATGAGATTTCTTTTCTAACTAAATTAATAAAAGACTGTAAAGTGATTTTTGACATCGGCAGCAATATAGGTTGGTATAGCATTTATTTAGATAAGTTTGATGGAGTAGAAAAAATACATTCATTTGAACCAATACCAGCAAATTTTAAAAAGCTTAATTCAAATTTAGAATTAAATAATACCACTAAAGTTTTAGCCAATAATTTTGGCCTTTCTGATTCAAATGAATTTTTGGAAATGTATTATAATTCATCTTTAACAGGAGCTACTTCTATTAAACAAAACATCGATATATGCAATGAATTGATTCAATGTCAATTTATAAAAATGGATGATTATGTTTTAGAAAACAATGTTATTAAGATTGATTTTATTAAAATTGACATAGAGGGTGCAGAATTACTAGCATTAAAAGGAGGATTGTATTCTATTAAAAAATTTTTACCAATATTATTTCTTGAATTACTAAGGAAATGGTCAGCAAATTTTAATTACCATCCTAATGATGTTATTAAGCTACTTAGAGATTTGGGTTATTCTTGTTATTCGATTGGTAAAACGTTAATTAAAATTGACTCAATTACTGATGATACATTAGCTACAAATTTTTATTTTTTTCATGATTCTAAGCACAAAGAAGTTCTAAAAAGCTTCTATAATTAATTTGACAATTTACTTGAATGAAAAATAAAATAATAGAAAATGACATTTTAGATATAATTAATAATGTACCTGGAGATTTTTTTTCAAATAAAACCATTTTAATTTCAGGTGCTTCAGGCTTTTTAGCATCTTACATTACTTTTTATTTTCTTTATTTGAATTCAATTAATAAAGATCAAAAGACAAAAATAATCGGTCTAGTTAGGAATATTAAAAAGGCGAAACTTAAGTTTAGTCGGAATCTTAATGATAATTATTTTAATTTAATAGAACATGATGTAAATAATTTTTTTAATTATGATGATGAAATTCATTTTATATTTCATGCAGCCAGTCAGGCTAGTCCAAAGTATTATAAAACTGATCCAGTAGGGACCTTACTACCAAATACCTTGGGGACTATCAATCTACTTAACCTTGCAAAAATTAAAAAACCTGAATGCTTTTTGTTTTTCAGTTCTGGTGAAATTTATGGAAATAGTTCTACTAAATACATAAAGGAAAATGATTATGGAGTTATAGATCCTCTTGACATCCGATCATGTTATGGTTTGTCAAAAAAGATGGGTGAGAACATATGTTTAAGTTACTTTACTCAAAATAATATCAATGTAAAAATAGTTAGGCCTTTTCATATCTATGGACCTGGGATGTCTCTAGATGATGGAAGAGTTCAAGCAGATTTTGTAAGTGATATTTTGTCAAAAAATAATTTAACATTAAAAAGCGATGGTAGCACATCTAGAACATTTTGCTATGTTAAAGATGCAATCTTATCATTTCTTAAAATTGTTATTTCAGGGGAATATATTCAGCCATATAATGTAGGAAACCCAAATGAAATTTACACGATAAAAGAATTAGCTAATTTGTTAGTTGAAAATTGTTGCCAACATAAAGCTCAAATTATTTTCGATAAACCCTCAGATAATTATCTTAAAAGTTCTTTTTCATTTCATGCCCCAAGTATTAATAAAATTAAAAGTCTTGGCTGGCTTCCAACAACAAATATTATAGAAGGTTTTAACAGAACAATTCAAAGTTATGGAACAAACTAGAATATCTGTTTTTATCCCAACCTACAATGAAGAAAAGAAAATATCATCTTCATTAAGATCCATACCTGATTTTGAGAATTTTTTACTTAAATTTTAGAATAATTTCATGTTTGATTTAACGGTTTTAATACCAACTTACAATAGAGCAGATAGGCTTGTGAAGAGCTTAAATAGTTATTTGTCAGAAGATTTGAAAAACGTAGAGTTTTTAGTAATAGACAATGATTCTTCAGACAATACTTTTCTAAGTATAAAAAACTATATAGAAAATGGTAAAATTAGATATGAGAAAAATTATAAAAACATAGGAGCTAATAGAAGTTTATATTTTGGTTTTCTTAAGGCTAAATCAAAATGGATTTGTATTCTTCCTGATGATGATTATTTGGAAAAAGGGTTTTTATCGGAATTAATAATTGCAACAAAAAAAAATTCCAATAAGGGTTTAATTATTCCTGCCCAAAAGCATATGAACGGTGAATACACTAAGTGTTTTGATAAATCAACATCCTTATCTAAAGGAATTGAGGCTATGATGGTTTCTTACATGTATTCTGGTTCAATAACTGGTTTATGTTTTAATAAACAAGTTTTAGATTATCAAAATTGGAAATTAGATGATAGTATTTATCCGCAAATTAGAAATGCAATAAATTTATCCAAGTCTTTCGATATTTATTATCTAGTCCCTGATAATTACCCAATCATTGGAATTGGAGATCCAATTTCAATACGTATTAACGACTCAGCAAATAGACCTCTAGATTACGGAGTCTTTGAAAGATTAGATATTTTGTATGATAAAAGTCTAGCCCTGGATAAAGACATAATTAACAAGTTATCTATAACAATCTTCATGTGGACAATTTCTATTTTTGAAGAATTATATGCATATAACAAAAGCTATGCTTTTAAATATTTAAATTGCTTAATTACTAAATCAGAAATAAAAAATTCATTTTTATTTTGGTTAATTTTATACTACAATATTTTCATTAAATATAATTTTAACCTAAAGACAAAATTAACTGTTGTAATAAAAACAATTCCTAAGGTTATAGCATCTATATTATTGAATAGAAATAATGAAATATGGTTTATTATTAAAAATAGAAATTCACTTTTAAATAAAGCTAAGCATGTTTGATAAATCAATTTTAAGCGAAAAGTTAAAATCCGATGGAATAGTAATACTTAAAAATTATTATGACATAAATTTTTGCAAAGAGGTAATAAGAGAAATTGAAGAAGGTATTGATAAGTTTAATGATAAGGTAACTATAACAAAAAGCGAAAATACTGGAGGAGATTTTCGCCTATTTGGTATGGATAGAGTTTACGATAGTGCTAAAGTATTTTTTAATGAAACATTTTTTTTAGATATTATTAATCAAGTTAGTAAGCAAAAGCAAAAGCCATATTTTATCTTAGGAGGAAAGTTAGAATATTTGAAAAATTCAACTCAAAATAGTGGTGGTGGCTGGCATAGAGATCAAGATAAAGAACAATTTAAGGTAATGTTATATCTAAATAATGTTAATTCTGAAAATGGCCCTTTTTTATTTGTTAAAAATTCCAAAACCACTGATGCAAAAAGAATTCGGCAAAAGCAAAAGGATTCATTAATAATTAAAATTAAAAAATTAGTTAAAGGATACAAATTAACAAATCCTAGATACTCCGACAGTTCAATAAACAATTATTTAAAAGAAAACAACCTGACACCAACAGAAGTTAAGGGTGGAGCAGGAGACATAATTATTTTTAATTCATCATTTTTGCACAGAGGCAAAAATATATCAGATTCAATAAGGTACTCCCTTACAAATTATATTTTTCCAGATACTTTAAAACAAGAAAAAGCTATTAAGAATTCTTCATTTTCAAAAACTTTTATTAAATGAAGGATAAGTATATTGTCTTAGATAGAGATGGTACACTTATAAAGTACAAACCTTATCTTTACTTACCTGAAATGGTAGAGTTACACAAAGAGACTAAAAAAGCACTTCAGTTGTTAATTGATAATAATTGTAAACTCTTCCTCCATACCAATCAATCAGGTGTTTCTAGAGGTTATTTTGAAACTGAAGATGTTATTAAATGTAATGATAGATTAATTCATCTTTTGGGCCATGGTGATAATGTTTTTGAGATGATATGTGTAGCAAGTGATTATCCCCCTAAAAAAAATTCTTACAGGAAACCATCACCGCTATTTGGCTTTGATTTAATGAAAAAGTATAAAATAGATGCTAATCAAATATATTATGTAGGAGATTCGATTTCGGATTTAACTACTGCGAAAAATATTGGTTGTAAAGCTTATGGAGTAGAAAATGGAGGTTTTGATTTGAAAAATGATTTAAAAGATATTAAGGGGTTGCAATACAAAATATGTTCTGACATATATCATGCAGCTCAAGAGATTATTAAAGAATGCTAGATTTGTATTTTATAAGTCAAAAACGCCACAATATTTAAAAACTTGAACAATGAATAACAACTTGAGTAAGTTTGTTTTAAACGATGACAAAAAATTAAGTGATTCTCTTAAGAAGATTGAATCTAACAAAAAAGGGTTTGTTTTAGTTGTAAATAAAAATAAAGAGGTTTTAGGTACTTTGACTGATGGTGATATTAGGAGATCTTTTCTTAAAGGAGCTAAATTATCTGATTTAGCAATAAACCACATTAATAAAAACTTTATTTTTTTAGATGATAAAATTGAAAATCATGAATCAATTTATAAAAAACTAGATCAAAAAATTAAATTTATACCAGTTTTAGATAGTAGAAAAAGGTTGGTTAAATTTGTTACTAAAGATACAATTCCTTTAAGATCTGAAAGGAAAATTATAGCTAGGTCAAAGTCACCTGTTAGAATCAGTTTTGGGGGTGGTGGTTCAGACACCACAGCTTTTTTCAAAGACCATAATGGTGCTGTTATTAATTCCACAATTAGTTTATTTTCCAACTGCACATTATTTAAAAGAACTGATTCAATTATAAATATTGATTCTGCAGATTTAGGCATCGAAAATTTTTTTTTAAATCTTTACGAATTTTTAAATTCAGAAAGATGTCCATTAGATCTTATTAAAGCTACTATTAAAGTTATCAATCCAACTTTTGGATTTGATTTATATATACAATCAGATTTTCCATTAAGATCTGGTCTGGGAGGATCCGCAGTAGTCGTTTCTTCGGTAATTGGATGTTTTAATGAATTTAGAATAGATAAATGGAGCTCATATGAAATAGCTGAATTAGCATATGAAGCAGAAAGATTAAACATGGGAATTTCAGGTGGTTGGCAAGATCAGTACGCTACGGTTTTTGGGGGATTTAATTTTATGGAATTCAGCAATCGGCAAAATTTAATTCACCCTTTAAGGTTATCTGAAACCACTAAAAGTAGCTTAGAACAAAATTTAATTTTATGTTACACTAACACGTCACACAAATCCAGCGATATTCATCAAGATCAAAAATCTAATTTAGACAATAAAGGTATTCAAGAAAATGTAAAAAAGAATGTAAAAATAGCTTACAAAATGAGAGAGTCTTTGTTGAAAGAGAATTTAAATGATTTTTCTGATTTGATGAATGATTCATGGGAATTAAAAAAATCTTATAGTAGCGATATTTCTACAGATTATTTAGATGACATTTATGAAGGTGCTAAAAAAAACGGGGCATTATCTGGAAAATTATTGGGAGCTGGCGGGGGCGGATATTTTTTGTTTTACACAGATTTTTCTAAGAGAAATAAACTAATAAATTGGATTAAAAAGGAAGGATTAATTTACACAAATTTTAAATTTGAAGATTTAGGTCTAAAATCTTGGATAGAAAGAAATAATTAATGGGAAATATAAGCAATAAAATTTTTAGTGAAAATCATGTTTTTGTGATTGCTGAAATTGGCAATAATCATAATGGAAATATTGATTTAGCGTATAAGATGATCGATAAAGCAAAGGAGATTGGCGTAGATTGCGTTAAGTTTCAAATGAGACATATTAACGAAGTGTATAGGAAAAAGAGTTTATTAAAATCAGGGGAAGACCTAGGAACTGAGTATATCATTGATTTATTAAATAGATTTGAGCTTTCTGTAGATCAGCATAAGAAGTTATCTGAGTATTGTAATGAGATAGGCATTTACTATATGTGCACTCCTTGGGATTTAACGAGTATTGAAGTTTTAGAATCTTTTAATGTAGAGGCCTACAAAGTGGCATCAGCAGATTTGACCAATATCCCTTTAATACACTCTTTAATTCAAACTAATAAACCACTAATCTTATCCACCGGGATGAGTACTTTAGAAGAAATAACATTTACAGCGAATTATCTAGATAAAAACAATGCTAGGTATGCTTTATTGCACTGTAATAGCACTTACCCGGCACCTGTTCAAGACATTAATCTAAATTTTATACCTACTTTAAAGAGTATACATAAAACTGTTGGTTATTCCGGTCATGAAAGAGGAATTAATGTTACGCTAGCTGCAGTAGCCCTAGGCGCCACAATTGTTGAGAGACACTTTACTTTAGATAGATTGATGGAGGGACCTGACCATGCTGCAAGTCTTGAGTATGATGAATTCAAATCTCTTGTATTGGGAATTAGAGAAATTGAAAAAGCACTTGGTCACGGAGATTTTAGATCCCTTAGTCAAGGAGAAATGATTAATAGAGAAAATCTTGGAAAAAGTTTGGTAGCCGCTAGGGAGCTTCAAAAAGGAGATATATTGACCGCAAGTGATATAAAAATATTGAGCCCAGGACAAGGACTATCACCTCAAAATTTTGAAAACTTACTTGGAAAAAAGCTACATAGAGACATAAGTTTTGAAGATTATTTTTTTAAAACGGATTTAACGCTAAAAGAGAATTTTAAAACTTCCTTTAATTTTCAATTTAAGTGGGGAATCCCTGTGAGGTATCATGATTTTAAAAAATTCAATAAAACAGTTCAGCCAGACTTATATGAATTCCATTTGTCTTATTCAGATATGGAATTAGATCCAGCAGACTTTCTGGATGGACCTTATGAATGCGGATTTGTTGTCCATGCTCCTGAGTTATTTAAAGGTAGCCATTTAATGGATTTGGCAACCGATGACAAGGAATATCGCAAAAACTCTATGGTTGAAACTCAAAGGGTGATAGACATAACAAGATCTTTAAAAAGGTTTTTCCCAAATGAGAAGCAACCAATGATAGTTGCTAATATTGGTGGCTTTTCAATGGATGAGCCATTTGATGAAGAAAAGAAAACAAGATACTACAATCAATTTTTTGAAAGCTTAAAGCTTTTAGACTTAGAGGGAGTAGAACTTATTCCTCAAACAATGGCACCTTTTCCATGGCATTTTGGAGGACAGAGATATCAGAATATTTTTGTTTTGCCAGAGGAAATAGCTCATTATTGTAGAGAAAATAAAATAAGAATGTGTTTAGATGTTTCTCATAGTATGCTCACTTGTAATCATCTCGGACTTGATTTGTATGATTTTGTTTCTAAAGTGGCGCCATTTACGAGCCACCTACATTTAGGAGATGCTATAGGTGTTAATGGAGAAGGTTTGCAAATTAATGAGGGTGAGATAGACTTTGTTAGACTTAGTGAAATTCTTAAAAAGGAATGTCCAAGTGCTAGTTTTATTCCTGAAATTTGGCAAGGTCACAAAAACGATGGAGAAGGTTTTTGGATTGCATTAACTAGACTTGAAAATATATTATGATAGATATTTTAAAAAATGAAATTTTAGAATCAATTGAGGTTAAGCAGCTTTTATTAGATAGCTCGAATAATTTAAAATTAATTGAAGAATTAGTCGTTGAGTGTATCAAATCACTTAAAAATGGTGGTAAAATTATATTCTGTGGTAATGGAGGAAGCTTTGCGGATTCTCAGCATTTAACAGCTGAATTTATTTCTAAACTTAGATTTGACCGTAATCCATTGCCAGCAATAGCTTTAGGCACCAATAGCTCTAATTTAACTGCCATAGGGAATGATTATGGTTATGAATATGTTTTTGAAAGAGAGCTTATTGCACTACACGGAGAAAACGATATTTTTATACCTATATCTACCAGTGGAAATAGTGAAAATGTAATTAGAGCGATTAAAAAAGCCAATGAATTAGGCATTAAGACTTACGGTCTTAATGGACTTAACAATGGAAAGATGGATGGTCTTTGTAACGTTATTAAAGTCCCATCTCATAAAACAGAAAAAATACAAGAGTGTCATATTATGATTGGCCATATTATTTGTGCTCAAGTGGAAAAAAATATTTTTATATGAAGTGTTATCTATGCAATTCAACTTCTTTTAATCTAATAAAAAAAGGAGTTAGAGATAATAATGACCTGTCAATTTTGAGCTGTAATAATTGTGGCTTGGTTTCTCTAGATTCATTTAATCATATTGATGAAAATTTTTACGAAAACTCTAATATGCATTCAACAAAAGTTGATATTTCTAATTGGTTGAAAGAAACTGAAAAAGATGATAATCGAAGGTATTTAGATTTATTAGAAAAAATTAAAAATAAAAAAATTTTAGACTTTGGAGCTGGAAATGGAGGATTTTTATTTAAGGCTAAAGAGGTAGCTAACGATGTTTTTGGAATAGAACCTGAAATGCAATTCAAAAGTTTTTTTAAAAAAAATAAACTCAATATTTTGAATTCTTTGGATGAACTTAAAAGCAAGAAATTTGATCTAATTACAGCTTTTCATGTTTTTGAACACTTAAAAGAACCATTGAAAATTTTAAATGACCTAATGCCTCATGTGTCAGAGAAAGGTGAAATAATTATTGAGGTGCCTAATTGTGATGATGCGTTACTCTCCTATTTTAATTCAGATGCTTTTTCAAATTTCACATATTGGAGCCAGCATTTGTTTTTATTTAATGAAAAAACTTTAACAGATTTAGTTAAAAAAGCAAATTATAAAATTAATTACATTAACCAAGTTCAGAGATATCCTTTATCTAATCATTTATATTGGCTGTCAAAAGCGCTACCTAACGGTCAAAGTAAATATTCTATTTTTAATAATGAGAAGCTAAATGTAGAATATGAGAAAGTTTTAAAAAAAGAGAAAATTTGCGATACATTACTAATTTCTATTTCAAAATAATTTATTAATATTTAAAATTATGAATCAAAATAAAGAAAATATTAGAAAAATTTGGATGAACGGGGAGCTAATTCCTGAGACAGAAGCTAAAATCTCTGTATATGACTCTGCACTTATGTATGGTGATATGGTTTTTGAAATGACTCGATCATTTAATAAAAAACAATTTAAATTAAAAGAGCATATAGATAGACTTTATTATGGTCTTAAGATATTAAGGATTCCTATAGAACCTACAAAAGACCAAATGGAAAAGTATTGCTATGAAACTATTGAAGCAAACGAGCACCTCTTTAATTCAGATGACGAGCATAGATTAATGATTGACGTTTCAAGAGGGCTTTTGGGAATTTATGAAAATATTGAAGGATTAAGAAAAGGACCAAATGTGATTATAGCTGATTTTCCCCTTAAGTGGACTGTTCAAAATATGGGTCACTTATTTGAAAGTGGTATTAATGCCGTGATAACATCTCAAAGAGCTATACCCTCATCTTTAATGGATCCTAAGATAAAAAACAGAAGTAGGCTTTTTTATTTAATGGCTAATATTGAAGCTTCCCAGTTTGAAGGGAGTGATAATTGGGCATTACTTCTGGATGTTAATGGATTTATTTCTGAAGGTACTGGGGATAATTTTTTCATTATAAAAGACGGAAAAGTTATAAGTCCAAGAGGAAATGACATTTTAAGAGGAATATCAAGGGAGTATGTTATGAAAGAATTATGCCCTGAATTAGGCATAGAATGCATAGAGATGGATATTACTCCATACGATGTTTACACTGCTGATGAAGCATTTATGACCGGAACTCCTTTCTGTATGTTACCAGTAACAAAATTAAACGGTTTATCAATTGGAGATGGAAAAGTAGGATCAATTTTCAATGAAATTTTGGCTAAATGGTCATTGAATACAGGAGTAAATATCAAATCTCAAATTCAAGATTGGAATAAAAACACAAATTTAATTAAATCTAATTCACCGACTCCTTATAATTTTAAAACTAAATAGATGTCAAAATTTGATGTTGGGGTAATGCAAGGTAGACTTCTGCCAAAGTATAAAGGAAATTATCAAGCACATCCGGTTAATTATTGGCAAGAAGAATTTCCAATAGCCTCAAGTTTAGGGTTAACATGTATTGAATTTATTTTGGATTTTGATGGTTATGAAAAAAACCCGCTAATGACTTCTGTTGGAATTAATGAAATTAATAATATTTCTAAAAAAAATAATGTTTACGTTAAATCTATATGTGCTGATTTTTTCATGGAAGCTCCCCTACATAGTGAGGTTAGGGAAGTCTCAAATAAAAGCAAGGAAGTTTTAATTACTTTAATTAAAAACTCAAAAAAGATAGGAGTAAAAAATATTGTTATTCCTTGCGTAGATAAGTCATCCATTAAGAATGAAAAGGATTTAGATTTATTTATTAAGGCATTAAGAAATATTACGAAGCAAGTAGAGCATTTAGATATTAACTTAAGTTTAGAAACTGATTTACCACCAAGTAAATTTTCTTTTTTGTTAAAGATGATTGATTCTAAAATAGTTAAAGTTAATTATGATACAGGTAATAGCGCGTCACTTGGCTATGATATTAAAGAAGAATTTGCTGAATATGGAAACTTAATAAGTGATATTCATATAAAAGACAGGTTAGTAAATGGTGGTTCTGTTTTTTTTGGTACTGGAGATTTTAATTATCATGAATTTGTAAAGTGCTTTAATACCATAAATTATAATGGCCCAATAATAATGCAGGTATTTAGGGATGATGAAGGTTTAGAAATTTTCAAAAAACAGTTTGAAATTATTAATAAACAAATTATTAATAGAATATGAATGTTGTAGCTGTTATCCTTGCTAGAGGAGAGTCAAAGGGAATTCCAAAAAAAAATATTATTGATTTTTGTGGCAAGCCACTAATTGAATGGACCATCAGACATTGCAAAGAAGGTGGTTCAACATCAGTTTGGGTAAGTTCAGATTCTTTTGAAATATTAAAAATTGCAAAAAACTGTGGAGCTAATACTATTCTTAGACCAGATGATTTATCCCAAGACATATCAACTTCTGAATCCTCTTGGCTGCATGCGTTAAATTATATTGAAAAAGAAGTTAATGAAAAAATTGATTGGATATTAGCTCCTCAAATAACATCTCCAATTAGAGAGTCTAGTGACATTAAAAAAGGGATTGAATTAGCAATTAATTCAAAATATGATTCTCTTTTTTCTTCAAGTATTGTAGAAGATTTATTCTTTTGGCAATACGAAAACAATAATCTTTGTAGTGTAAACTATGATTATAGAAACAGAAAAAGAAGGCAAGACGCTCCTAAACAATTTATAGAAAACGGCTCATTTTATTTGTTTAAGCCCGAGGTTTTAAAAAAATATAATAATCGTTTTGGTAAAAGAATTGGAAAAGTAGAAATGGAATTCTGGAAAATGTTTGAAATTGATTCGAAAGAAGATCTAGAATTATGTAAAGCTATTTATAAAAATTTTATTCTAAAACTACCTTAAAAAGCTAATTTATGGATTTTGAATTAAGCAATAAAAATGTTTTGGTTATTGGAGGATCAAGAGGGATTGGTCTTTCAATTGTTCAAAAATTTCTTGAAGAAGGAGCAAAGGTTAATTTACTTGCACGGAATATTAATGATGAGTTAAAAACTAGTTTATTTAAATTATATGAAGACCAACTGTTTTTTTATAGTGGAGATGCTACTGATAAAGAATCTTTAATAGATATTTCAAAAAAAATTATAGCAAATCTTAATAGTATAGATATAGTAATTGCAAATGTTGGAAACGGTAAATCTTCTTTAACTCCTTTACAAAGCGACATTGATTGGGAAGAATCTTGGGATATAAATTTTAAATCTGCATTAAATTCTGCTAATGTTTTTTTGCCAATTATAAATCCTTTAGGTTCCTTTATTTTTATATCTTCAATTGCAGGTAGAGAATATTTAGGAGCTCCAAATTCATATTCTGTTGCAAAAGCATCAATAAATACTCTTATGAAATCATTGTCACATAAATTTGGGAATAAACTTAGAATTAATAGTATAGCTCCCGGAAACATTATTTTTAAAAACAGTAGATGGGAAGAAAAGTTAAATGAAGCTCCAAAATTAATAAGCACTATGATTGAAGAAAAAATCCCACTAAAAAGATTTGGTACTCCTGAAGATATCGCAAATGTGGTGGTTTTTCTATCATCTTCAAAAGCCTCCTTTATAACTGGCACTTGTATAAATGTAGACGGCGGCCAAACAAATTCGTATTCATGAAAGATTTATTTTCACTTAAGGATAAAGTAATTATTATTACTGGAGCTTGTGGGCTTTTAGGCAAAGTATATGTTAATATAATTGCACAATACGGGGGTACTCCAATTTTGATTGATTTGGATATTGAAACTATTAATGAACATGTAGCTGAAATTAATAACAAGTATAAAGTAAATGCAAGGGGTTATTCAGTCAATATTACTCGTGAAAAAGAAATAAAAGATAATTGTCTTAAAATAATGAATGAATATGAGAAAATTGACGGTTTAATAAATAATGCTGCGAATAATCCAAAAATTGAAGATAGTAATAACTTAAAATTTTCAAGGCTAGAAAATTTTAATATTGAACAGTGGAATAATGATTTAGATGTTTCTTTAAAAGGATCTTTTTTATGTGTTAAACATTATGGTTATCAAATTTCAAAAAACCCTAATGGAGGTAGCATTATAAATATTTCATCGGATTTAGGTTTGATAGCACCAAATCAAAACTTATACAAAAAAGAAGATCTGCCTGAAGATCAACAACCAGTTAAACCAGTTACATACTCAATAACTAAGTCAGGATTAATAGGATTAACAAGATACGTTTCATCTTACTGGGCAAAAAACAATGTCAGGTGCAATGCTATATGCCCCGGAGGAATAGAAAATAATCAAAGTATTGAATTTCAAAAACAAGTTTCAAAATTAATTCCTATGGGCAGAATGGCTAATAAAAATGAAATTTCTGGAGCTATAGTGTATTTACTAAGTGATGCCTCAAGTTATGCAAATGGAACTGTAATTATTGTGGATGGAGGAAGAACGGCATGGTAAATAGTATAGCCTTAATTTCCTCTCCATTTCAATTAGTATGTTTAAAAGAGTATATTTTTGATTCAAATATAGAAGACATTGAAATTGTTTTTATAAATAGTTCAAATACAGAAACTGTTAAAAAACAAGTTTTTTTAGTTGCTGAATTCCTTGATTTGAAAATCAATAAATCATTTAAAAATCAAAATAGATTTTTCTATTTAAGACTTTTTAAGGAGTTCTTTTTAAAAAGAGTAAACAATCTTATATTAGGAAGTTATTTTAATTCAAGTTTTTTTGTTTTATCAAAATTAATAAAATTCACAAGCCTTATTTTTATTGATGATGGATTGGCTACCCTCTTCATAAATAAAAATCATAAAATAGATAATTCTTTAATGGGGAAATATTTTAAATGGGATTACGGGTGTTTTTTTTCTGTTTTTTCAAATTTTAAAAATCAAAATATTTCAGTCCTATTAAAAAATAATTTTAATTTTTTAAAATCTATTTTGAATGAAAAAACAATTAAAAATTATTCTATTTTATTAGGGGGTAATTTTATAGAATCAGGCTTGACAAGCTCTTACAATTACATAAAAATTCTTAATTCTATAAGCGATAGATATGAAGGTGAAATTATTTATATCCCACATAGATTAGAACTCCCCTCCAATTACAAGAATTATCCATTTAAAATATTAGAGACAGATGTGTGTTTCGAAATATTTCTTATTCAGTTAAATTCTTTACCAAATAATATATTTGGATTTTATACTACCGCACTAATCACAAGTAAAAATATTCTTTCCGAGTATAGTAAAATAGATTTTATAAATTTTAACACAAATTACTTCTCAACAGAAATTAAAGTTTTATTTGATGAAATATTTATAGATTCACTGATAAGAACTGAAGACTTATAACTTTTGAAAAGACTAAATCTATTCTATTGAAAAAAAGTAATTTTCATTTCAAATATCTTTCCTCATTACAGAAAAGCATTATGGAAACTTTTGCTGGATAGCTCTTTATATGATTTGAAAATCTATTGCGGATTAAACAATAATATTGCCCCCCCTGTATTAATGATACTTTCTCATTTGAAAACCAAAAAAACAAAGGAGTTAAAATTACTGGGTTTTTAAAAAGTATCTATTTTGGCAAGTAGGTTAAAATTAAGAATTTCGTTACATCAAGCTTCGATAGTATTATATTACTTGGTAAGTTAGCAAACTTTCTATCTGGATTTTAATATTTAAAATTAGAAATAAAAAAATTATTTTAAGGTCTCATGGAATTTATGGCAATTAGAGTTTATTTTTATGACATATTGGATTATTTCAACTTTCATTAGAAGATGAATCATTGATTTATGGGGAATGAGCAAATTGATGTCAAATATATGATAAAAAACAAATTTTTATCAAATGAGTTGATTAAAGCCTATAAAAGATATAATATTAAAAACGAAATATAATTTATTATGAAAAAGACAGCTTTTATAACAGGAGTTACTGGTCAAGATGGTGCTTATCTTTCAGAATTTCTTTTATCTAAAGATTACATTGTTCATGGTTTAAAAAGAAGATCATCCTCTTTAAACACTGAAAGAATAGATCATATATATCAAGATCCACATACGGATAATCAAAATTTCATTCTCCACTATGGAGACATGACTGATGGTACTAATTTAATTAGGTTAATTAAAGAAATACAGCCCGATGAGATATATAATTTAGCTGCAATGAGTCACGTGCATGTTTCTTTTGAAATACCAGAGTATACAGCTAATGCAGACGGCATAGGGACTCTAAGAATTTTAGATGCCGTAAGATTGTTAGGATTAGAAAATAAAACTAAAATTTATCAGGCATCAACCTCTGAACTGTACGGTGAAGTTCAAGAGGTTCCTCAATCAGAAACAACACCTTTTTATCCTCGTTCTCCTTATGCTGTTGCTAAAATGTATGCTTATTGGATTACTGTAAACTATAGAGAAGCATATGATATGTTTGCATGCAATGGAATTCTTTTTAATCATGAGTCTCCCGTTAGAGGAGAAACTTTTGTTACAAGAAAGATAACAAGAGCTGTTTCTAAAATTGCACTCGGACAGCAAGACAAATTTTATATAGGAAATTTGGATGCCAAAAGAGACTGGGGTCACGCTAAAGATTATGTGCGAATGATGTGGATGATTTTACAGGCTGATGAACCAGAAGATTGGGTTATTGCAACTGGAACTACTACTTCTGTTAGAGATTTCATTAAAATGAGCTTTAAACACATAGGGGTAGAAATAGAATTTAAAGGAAAGGGAGTAAATGAGAAAGGATTAATAAAAGGGTGTAATAATCCTGAATATAAATTAGAAATTGGTAAAGAAGTAGTCCAAGTAGATTCAAAATACTTTAGACCCACAGAAGTTAACTTATTAATTGGTGACGCTTCAAAAGCAAAAAGTAAATTAGGCTGGATACCTGAATATTCACTTGAGGATTTAGTAGCAGAAATGATGTCTTCAGATTTAATATTAATGCAAAAAGATCAATATTTAAAAGAGGGAGGGTATTCTAAAAAATATTATTTTAAATGATCAGCAAAGACTCTGTAATATATATTGCTGGATATACCGGAATGGTGGGTTCTGCATGCTGGAGAGCACTTGAATCTAGAGGATATAAAAATCTTATAGGATATAGCTCTAAAGAATTAGACTTAAGAGATCAGAGGGCAGTCTTTGAGACGCTTGAAAGAGAAAAGCCAGACGCTATTATAGATGCAGCAGCTAAAGTGGGAGGCATACTAGCTAACAGCACCCAACCCTATGAGTTCTTAATGGATAATATGCTTATTCAAAACAATCTTATTAAAGCAGCTCATGAATTAGATATTAAAAAGTTTATCTTTTTAGGAAGTTCATGTATTTATCCTAAGATGGCTCCTCAGCCGCTAAAAGAAGAATACCTTCTAACTGGTTCCTTAGAAGAAACTAACCAGTGGTATGCTATTGCAAAGATATCTGGAGTGAAGCTGATTGAAGCTATTAGACAACAATACAATAGAGATTATGTTTCACTTATGCCAACGAACCTATTCGGTCCAGGAGATAATTATGATT
>Ga0209534_10001360_pt1 | contig 25812 bp, 15 predicted proteins | sample COG_07_FD_184751 | JGI IMG/M metagenome (GOLD analysis project Ga0209534, IMG submission 184751) | Pelagic Microbial community sample from North Sea - COGITO 998_met_07 (SPAdes) (version 2) | ecosystem: Environmental > Aquatic > Marine > Neritic zone/Coastal water | place: Helgoland, sampling...
TGTATTGACATTTTGTAAATCTGTACTATCAGTATTATTGTGAATTTCTTTGAATTCAGACACGGGTCTAATGAATTTTTCCCCAAAATTGTCATTATCCGGTAAAGCCTTTTCGATTTTCGACGTCATTTTCTTGATTTGAATTTGATTCTTCTCAAAAATGGCCTTGACTTTCTTTTCAAATTGTTTGGCGTCTACGTTACCACGGCTGTCCAATTTTACACCGTATTTACCACCACCACCTTCCATTGGCGCATTTGGTTGTTGTTGTATTATAGGCGGGGGCATATTTTTACGAGTTTGTGTGGGTTTACCCTGTACAGGGCGTTGTTTTTCGGTAACACGACCACGAGGGGCAGCAGCTGCTACACGGGAGCGACTATCCACATTAATAAACCCATATGGATTTTTGGTCAAGGTTAATTTTCCGTATTGATACTGTAGATAATCATACGTGATCAGCCCTTCCTTTTTAAACATACGTTCGATCATTTCGGTGCTGATTTTCTCTCCATTGGCTTGATTGGATTGGATTTCAATAGTCCAGGTTTGAATACCACCGCGCAATAAATTGAACATGACTCCCATTTCTTGTGGATAATTCAAAATCGGTGTACCGGATAACATCACTATACGGAAGTCAGTGGCTTGAAGCATTTGTTCGTATATTTGTACATAAACCGAATTAGAGGCCTTTTTCTTTTTCTTCAAATTACCAACAATACGACTAATGAAGTTATGTGCTTCTTCTAATATGACTACAGTATGGTCAAATGGGTTTTTCTTGTTTTGCCCCAATGCCTTCACTTTTTCGCCTAAATTATTTGCATTGTAATGAATATTCTTGTACTTTTCTTGAATCATTTCATCGATTTGACTTTGAATCATGATTTGTTGTTCTGGAGACATATTGGCGAAATTCGGTTCTTTGCGTGCATCTACCATAAAAGCGCCCTTGTTTTTACGGATAATATTGCTATTGAGATTCAATGCAGACGACAATTGTGGTATTAAATCGGGTTGTCCATCTACTGACACGAATTCCCAATGCTGGCTTTGCTTGTACAGTGCATCTCCGCATTTTTGCAATTCGGACCAATAATTGGATTTAAGAGAAGCCGGTAATAATACCACTATTTTTTTGTCATGTTTCATGCCTTCGGCTATGGCAATGGATGTACACGATTTGCCTGTACCCAAATTATGATACACCAATAATCCATGGTACGGTCTGTCTCCATGTAAATAGTTGAGAGCAATACGTTGATGTTCCAATAAACTGAAATTGGATTGAGTATTGATTTCGCCGTCTTTGAATCGATTTTTCACGTTTTTAAACAATTGGTTAATGGACTGTACAAACTGTGTGCGGTTGTTCAAATAATAACTGGAAGCGCGTAAAATCTCCGGTTTGTATTGAGGCAATTGTACTTTGTATTTTCCTAAAGCATCACCATTGACTATGGCTTCTTGAATCGCAATGGCGTCGGTTACGTTTGTACGTTTGTCTTGTTTGTCATCCGTTTTGCCCTTTGTATTTTCCTGTACAGGAACCGGTTCTACATTTTCATCCAAGGGTTTCAATACTTGTAATGTATAGGGGCGTAAACTTTCACGTAACCACATTAATTCAGTGAATTCTTCTTTGTTTTTTGTATCGATCCTGTACATCAAATGGGCATCTTTAGTGGCTTCCAATAATCTTGCCAGTTCGGGATGTTGAGTGAATTTCGCGTACAAAGCATGATACATTTCTTGGCGTTTTCGCTGAGAGAAATCTTCATCGGGTACTGCTTGTTTTTTCTTCTTTTTCTTTTGATCTTTTTCCAACTGCAATGCCAAATCATAATTTTGAGACAAAGAGGAAAAAATGGATTGATTTTTGTACTGTACAGCTAAATAATAATGATGTACGTTTTTCCACGTGATTTTGTCCAGTACAAACGAGTCATCGGAAGTATTGCACAACCGGATTCTCCAATCGGATACTTTTCCTAAAGATTTGAATTCATCGACCCGAGATTTAGGGATTTTTTCCGATGGTTCTTTACCTGGTGGTTTTTGCGTGCTCTTACTATTGCATACTATGAAAATGGTATTGGCGTCGTATTGGACTTGCTTGTTTTCCCATTGATTTACATCAGTAACAGGTGGCAATCGATCACGACCGTGGATTACTGTAGAAGAGTCTATATTTGCGGGTGTGGTGGGCGTAGCAACAGAATCATTACTAGAGGATTCTTTCTCCGTATCCGTTTCTATAGGTTCGATCGTATTTTGATCTTGTAAAACCACTTTTGTTTTGAGCTTCTGTCCATAATTACCCGTGTCATCGCCATTCGTTTCATTTGACAACGCAGGTCTTTCTACAGTGACTCCTGTAGAAGAAATAGTAGGAAGTGTGTTGGCTGGTTTTTGAGGACGAATGGATTCCATTTTCGCTTCTTGTTGTTCTCGATAGGCAGCAGCGGAGGAAGGAGTATGTTGAATCTCAACACAAGGCTGTACTAAAAACCCATTGGTTTTCAATCGTTGAAGTAATAATTGCCGATCTAAATCCTGGTGATTCATTCTACGGTCTTGTAATAAAAAATGGATACTGGTCGTCGTTTTCGCATCCGATGATGATCCATTCATAGAACCCGAATCGTCGTCTTTATTGTTGGTGGAAAATGGCGGTATAGCATATGGCTGTGGTATAGGTTTTTGACTCAAAAATTCAAATGGATTCATCATAGTAGTAGGCGACTCAGTAGGTGTTATAGTTAATGCTGTACTCATTTTGTGTCTATTTAGAACAAAAAAAAGACGCTTATTTATATTACTTAATGAAAACAAAATAAAATGGTGTATATACTACAAGTATGTTTTTTTCTTATTATTCTTGGTACACATTATGTTTTTGTTGAACACGTTGAATCACATCTTCAAAATCTCTAAATTGTTTCACTTGTTCAATCGCTTCTTTACAGGCAATTTGCTCGGCCGTTTGTTTAATACGGTGAACACCTTCGCCTAAAAACAAGAAGAGTTTCTGTTTTTGTGCCATATGTATATGAATATCTTCAAACGACTTGAAATGTCCCATGGGCAAAGCATTTTCCACACTGACTTTGTGTATAGGTTGTCCTAAACATAAGAACACGCCCATAGTATATCCCGTATCAATGTGAAAAGATCGCATTTCTTTTAAATGGGGCGTCGTTTTGAATACATTTTGTATAAGTTCCTGTAGAGGACGTTTGTAATTATCACTTTGTTTCGTAATTTTCGACCAATCGACGTGTTTATCAAAGATCGATTCTACGAACAATTGCGCCATTTGAAACCCGGGACCACATTGGAATATCGTATCAAACCAATGATGTTCGTCTTCGATTTTCACTCGGTTGAAATCTAAGAAAAGGGCTCCTACAAATGCTTCAAAAAGACATCCCAGACGTTTATAATTCCCGCGTACATTTTTCAATTCAGCGTGTTTAGACATAATGAACCATTCGTGTAATTTCAGTTCCATGGCGATTCTACCGATGCTTTCGTTTTTGACCAGTTCGATTTTCGCATCGGTCATGAATCCTTCATCAGCTTTAGGAAATCGTTTGTACAAATAGAATTTAGCAATGCATTCCAGTACACCATCTCCCAGAAATTCCAACCGTTCATTGGATTTGGTCACCAATTCCAAACAATCATCGGGTTTAGGCAATAATTGTACCGGTTTTTGTAAATTGGGTTGCAATAGTTCAGGTCGTTTTACATACGAACGGTGTATAAACGCACGTTTGTAAAGTTGGAAATTATGAATGGGTTGTTTCACATTATAAGTACGTAAAATAGATTCAACCTCTTCTACAGTAATTTCTTTATTTAGTGAATTGTAGGGATCAAAAACAAAGGATTCTACTCCTCGTTCTTTGACTACAAGTAAATCGTCGTCTTTTTTCAACCGAGAATACATTTAGGCGGTATTTATTTTACAGTCACTGTACAGAATACTATTACTACAATATTGTAATTATATTGGTTTCTGGTAAATAGAAAAACGTTTGGTTCAATTTTTCCTCTATTTTCGATCCGAACCCTTTGTAAATAAATATATTTAGGGTATTATATACAATAAAACACAATGCCCTATTCATCAAAAGTAGCAAACTCACGAGCAACCCTTGTCAACCAAAACCAAGGAGGTGGAAACAAGAAGATGGGTCTTTATCCTTTAGAGACTCTATCTGTCGCAGCAAGAAGAGCACTAAATAACCACACAATAAACCTATTGACGTCCCAAACCCAGAAACCATGGCAAAGGAATGTATCTCCTTTAGCCGGTATGAGATTCACCCCAAGTGCCTATGTTGACAAATGGTAGGCGCAAGCAAAAAATGAATACATCTGTACAGGTCTAACTTGATTGTATTTACGAAATTCATATAAATACAATCCGACATTTCTCTCCAAATCATCTAAAGAAAACAAAATCACTTTAGGAAAAAAACCAAAAACCAAAAACCAAATGGACCTACACGAATCGTCAACATCAGTACCAATGCAAACAACACCCATTCGTATAATAGTGGATAACCGAGAACATGATGTAATAGAACAATTGAGACAAAAACTCACTTTACCGGCTTATCATTCTATCATTTCCATGGATGTCAAGCCATTAACTTTAGGCGATTGGGAAGTATATTATCAAGATCAACTTTTGCTTGTATATGAGCGTAAAACATTCAACGATTTATTGGCATCCGTAAAAGATGGGCGGTACAAGGAACAATGTTGTCGTCTATTGCATCATTATTCACCAAAACAGATCGTCTATTTAATCGAAGGCATTTTCTCTCAATTACGTCCTGATCAAAAACAATTGGTTGTCAGTTGTATGACAACTTTAGGACTTTACAAAGAATTTCATATATGGCGAAGTACTACTGTACAAGATACTGTAGAACAACTACTATTATGTAGTATAAAACTAAGCCGAGAATATGCAAAGAAAAATCCATTACCATTATCTTCGTCCACATCCATAAATCCAAATGATTCTTCTACAGTAAATCAGGGTGCCAATGAAGGAGCAGGGTATTCCCAGTATGTAATTAAAAAGGAGAAAAAGGAAAACATAACGCGAGACAATATTGGTTTACTATTTTTGAAGCAAATTCCGAGTATTAGCAATGCCACTGCTGTAGCGTTAATGAATCATGCCAACGGCGATTTTTCTCAATTGCTCCATTGTATTCAAACCGAATTGGATACTTTAGCCAATATAAAAGTAGGCAAAAAGCGTATTGGCCGAAATGTGATTCAACAATTGGAAACCTTTTTAGGCTAATGCTTTTGGTACCATAGTAGGACGTGATACTTCACGATCTGCGTATTTGCCACTATGAATTGCATTTCTACTAAATACTGGTCCACCCCAATTGGTATCCATTGGATTATCACTCACCTTGACTTGTTCCGTGGATTGATGGATTGTATCCAATTCGGTGAATTCACCAATGTGTTGTCCATGAGCATCGAATCCCGCAAAATTATTTTCATTGTACGGGGCATTATCCCTAGAGGCATCTAAAATTTCAATGGGTTTAGCGGGTTGTACGGGCAATCCACCTACCATTTGATTTGGACCTGGTCGTGCTCTAAATACGGTTTGTCCTTGTGTATTGGTTTCTTCTTGTAGAAAAAGGACGGGGCATCGGATATTTTGTTTTCGTTGTGCTTCTAAATAGTCTAAATACTCTGGTAAATTCTCGAAAACCAAAGGATTGGTCTCACTTTTTGGGGCTGTGGTATTCCATAATTCCAGTTTCGTACCGGAGCGAATTAAAAGATCCGGACAAGGGTTCTGAGGGGGTTGGGGCGGCTGCGCCGCCCCATTGATCATATTATTACCACCCAGCATAACATTCATGGATTCTCTATTGATAGATGGGTCTAAACACAATACAAAACCCATTACAAAAACTAAAAGTAAAAATACAAAAAATAATTTATGAAAAATTTTCATTGGTACACCTATATATTTAACCTTACAGAAAAATGTGTGTTTATATAATATAGTTTTCCCCCATGCCAAAAAAAAAGGATAAAAAGAGTGTCGTATCAGATGGCAAAAAAGGAACTCGTAAAGGGGTAAAGAAACAAGGGTCAAATAGACCTACACCCAAAAAGAGACCAGCTACACCCAAAAAGAGACCACCTACACCCAAAAAGAGACCACCTACACCCAAAAAGAGACCACCTACACCCAAAAAGAGGCCATCTACACCCAAAAAGAAACGAACAATACCCAATATACCTACATCCACCTCCATTGCGATACAAAAAGTGGAAATTCCCGTAGAAAAATCAGACGGACCACCCACAATCGCATATGGTCATATTTACAGTGATCAATGTGGTTTTTGTACTGCAATGCAACCGGAGTGGGATAAAGTAACAGCAAATTACAGTAGCATTCCATTGCACGATATTCACGTAGTGATGGACGATGAAAATTATCCTGTACAGGATAAAATAGATGAATTCAACCACCAATATTCTCTCCATAAAGGACAAACATGTTTAACAAATAAAGGCCTTCCTACTATATTCCGTGTCCGAAGAAATGTTCCACATTCAATTGATTATTTTCAAGACGAGCGCAATTATGATGCCATTTCGAAATGGCTAAATCGCCCATAATAATTATGTTCAATAAGAAAAGTAGTATAAATAAGTCCGTATTTATACTAACAAAAAAAACAAAAAAATGGAAGATGCAATCCAATCTTTTGTTGAAGCAAACACCCCCTTTCTCTATATTTTAACCCCGTGTTATGGTGATGTGTGTCACGTGGATTATACATCTTGTATATTAGCCACTGTACAATTGCTAAATCAATATAAAATCCGACATCAAGTGACTTTTTGTCGAAACGATAGTTTAGTTACACGAGCGCGAAATAACTTGATAGCAAAAGCAATGAGTGATCCAGAAATGACTCATATGATATTCATTGATAGTGATATAACGTGGAAACCTGTAGACATATTACGATTATTATTAAACGACAAAATGATCATCGGCGGAATTTATCCTTTGAAAAAAATCCATTTGGATCGATTTAAAACAAAAGAAACATGGGAATCTTGTCAAGCAAAACGGGCTAAGTATCCTCATCTACAGTCCGTTTCCGATGAAACATTAATGGAATATCACGCTTGCAATTACAATTTCAATGCAATATCCGAGAAAGTAGAAGTAAAAAATGGGTTAATACCGGTAAGACATTTAGCAACCGGATTTATGATGATCAAGCGGGAAACCATAGAATATATGCAACAAGCTTTTCCATCGACCCATTATACAGACGATATTTCATTCTTAAAACCCGATGAAAACAAACACGCTTATGCGTTATTTGACTGTACAGTAAAAGATGGGCACTATTTATCGGAGGATTGGTTATTTTCGCAAAGATGGATCAATATGGGTGGTACTGTATATGCCAATATTGGGATCGATCTAATTCATACTGGTATACACGATTTCAAAGGGTCATTTCAAACTACTATCCTGGCCTGAAAAAAAGAGGTGCGAAAAAATTGAATCAATATGGAATTGTAAAAGAATGGTTTAGTAAAAAAAGAATATTGATTTGTTTACTAAACAATAGACAAGCAAGCAAGCAAGCAAAAATGGGAATTAAATATTTGAATCGTTATATGAAAACCCAATGTAAAATCGGGATTTCGACTAAACCGTTGTGGAAATTCCGAAATAAAACATTGGTATTTGATACCAGTATTTATTTATATCGGTTCCTGGAAGAAAACAAACTCCTGGAGAACTTCTTTTGTATGGTAAGTCAATGTCACAAAAATCAAATTACCCCAATATTTGTATTTGATGGCAAACCCACTGATGCGAAATCCGAAGTCTTAATGGAGCGATATTACCGTAGAAAAGCGGCGTCTTTGGAATATCAAGAATATCAGCAATTGTTGGAATCCGATCAATCCGATTCGATGACTGTAGAAGAGCGGGTTGTATTGGAAGCGAAAATGGAAATGTGCAAGAAAGAATCCACTAAAGTTACCGGGAAACATATTCAAGATGTCCGGAATTTATTGGAATCGATGGAAGTATGTTGTTTGGATGCATTGGAAGAAGCCGATGTATTATGTGCATATTTGGTCAAACGGAAGATCGCATGGGCATGTGTGAGTGATGACATGGATATGTTTGTCTACGGTTGTCATCGCGTATTGCGTGAATGGAATGTAGAAAAAGAGGAAGTTCATTTGTATGATCGGGATGTCATTATAAAACAATTAAATGTACAAGATTCGGAATCCTTTAGCGCCATTTTAATATTACTGGGAACCGATTATCAACAACTTTTAGGGAAAAATACCAGACCAATGGGGGTACAATATGCATTTCATACTTACCACGTGTATTTGAAACAACAAAAAAAGTCGATGACGAAATATGGTGGGCGCAATCGCAATCAGCAATACCAAGAGACTGACCAAAGAAAATGGGCTTATGATTTTTATCAATGGTTGGCTAAAACCAATAAAATAGAAGCATCCAGTGTGATACCACTGTACAAGATATATGAAATGTTTCAAATTCCTAAAGTGATTGATTTGCCTAAAGCAATTGCCATTCCCGATCACATGTCTACAATATTGCCGGGAGAGAACTTCCATTGGGAAAAAATCAAAGAATTGCTAAAGCCTTTGGGATTTATCATTTAGCTAGCCGGATGCCAAAACACTCATTCGTAGAGTTTCTTTAAAATCAGACGTTATGGAGGGGTTGGTTTCCATAAAGGATTTGATTTTTTTCATAATATCATAGTATTGGCTCTTTTCATTCCATTTAGCAGGATCCCACATATGACCATAGGCAATGATGGATTTGTCCGTTTTTTGTACAGAAATCGATTTATCAGTCCCAGTTGTTTGTAAAGTATATTCTGTACAGTAATCCATAAAATCAGAGAGATGAAAGATCAAAATACTGGTCAATACATAATAGCTAAAACCCTGTGTATTTTCCTTGTATTTCTCTCGAAAAGCCATTTTTCCTAAATCTTCAAAAGATAAATGATAATGCTTTAGCAATTTTGTACATTGAATTAATGAAAACAATTGTTCATAATAAAAATACATTCTCCATTTTTCATAAAAGACTTTAGCCGAATCTTTAGCCGTTTTTTGTTTTTGTTTTTCCCTTTTCTGATTTCCATTATTCCGTACAGTTTTCCTAAACCGGTTGGTATTGGTTTGCTTTGGTTCATATAGTACAAACATCATCGTATGAAAAACCCGAGCCCATAATTCACAATAACTTTCATTCCATCGAATATCGAAATCATTTAGCATAAATTGAGATCGCAATTGTTTATCCAATTTTTCGACATCTTCAGTAGAACACTGTAGAAAATCAATGCCTAAATTATGGCAAGTTTCGTGAAGAAAGACTTTTTCCGATTCTTCTCTCCGAAATACATAAATAGAAGTCGTTTCTTGGCAACCCGTAGTGAATGCTGTATTAATATGTTTTATATCCAAAATGACATTGTCTTCGATTCTCTTTTTGGCGGAAATATCGTAGAAATACAGGGAAACTTCTTTTGAACACGTGGGTTGAATCATAGGATTTAGGAAAATGAGCCAAGTAATCATTTTATGGATCCGATTATGCAATTCATCACTCAATACATTTTCTACAGGTCTCTCCGTTGTACATATCATAAACGAGAATTTTCGGTCCATTAATGAAAATGAAAACCGCAATGTATGTTTGCATTCTTCATCGATTTGGGTTTGTATATTTTGAGGAATGTAGGAAAAATGGGAATGTTTAGGAATAGTTCCATCATCATCCCAATTGAATTCCAATGAATTCAAAACAGATTGTGTTTTGGATTTGGCTTTGTACAATTGAAAATAGAGAGAATTCCAATAGGATTGGTTAAAGGAATTCATAATGGGATTTAGGCATTTTCGGAAAATACCCGAATGCTTTGAATATAATTCTTGTACAGGTTTCCCATACCAGGGTTTCACTGACAAAGTGGGCAAAGTAGTCAAAGGTTTTATTTGTTTCATGATTTTGCCTTTGGTTTTCCCTTTGCCTTTGGTTTTCCCTTTGGATTTGGGTGTCACTTTAGGTGGTTTCATAATAAACAAGTATGTTTCTTATAAAATAATGCTATATTTATCTGGTCTCCTTCTTATGCACGATTGTCGATTTCTACAATATCATGACGGCATACAGGACAATGTGTATTTTGAGAGAACCAAGTTCGTAAAGAAGTCCATTTGAATACGTGATGACAATGCTTGATTTCGCAAAGTTCTTCCCCATATTCAAAATCATCTAAAGTAATTGGACAACGGGTATCCGTGACCCGACCCGATGTATCATCATTGTACGTGAATATTTCGGTTGCTTCAAAGATTTGGGAAATCGTAGGGAATCGTACAGTAGACCCGGGTTCATATCCATCCATAATGGGAATAGTAAATCCTTGTATTTCGATTTGTTGTCCAGGAGGAGATCTTGATAGAAGCTCTTGGAGAGAAATGGGCATAGTGGAAAATACATTATTGTTTGTGAAAAAAGGAACTGTAGAAGGGATTGTTTGTGGTATTGAGTTAGAAGCAGACGACGATGATGTTGATTGTCCTGCTGTTGCTGCTGCTGTATTCAATGGTGGGATCGGAACATTGAGTACGGGTGATGATGGATGGCGTCTATTAATGGATTCCAGTAAAGAATTAATTCGATTGGTCCTACGTTGATTGGATAGATCATTATAAATATTACTGGATAATCGGTTGAACTGGTTAATATTTTGATGGTATTGTCTTACATTCATATGATAACGGTACATACAATCAAACCAGTCGCTTGTGAATTTTCTAATTAAGTCATCGTCATTAGTAACGGGGATTGTCGATTCTACAGTAGAAGTAGATGAATTGGTCATAGACGGTCTTATTATGGATGGAATAGTACTATGTATATTTGTATTTGTATTGATGGGTGCTAAAGTAGTTCTCGGTGCTGGAGTCCTATTGGCATCATCTACAGTAGACGTAGACTGGGATAATTCATGAATGGTTGAATTGTTGGAAAGATCCATTGTAGAGGTAGATGAATTAGAAGAATTCAAAACGGTATTAAGCGCATCTTCTAACATTTGATTCCATTGTTCAGAATGTTGACGTCTGTCCATATTCTTTCTTATAATACAAAAACATCCTAAATGTACAAAATAGACGTAAAAATAGACGTAAAAAGAAATAAATCTTATTTATAGAAAACTTGTAGAAGAAAAATGGATAATCTTCCTAAAGGTATTGTGAATTTAGGCAATACTTGCTATTTGAATTCATGTATTCAGATTTTGTCTCAAATAGAACCATTATGGACCATTATGCAAAATCACAATTCTCCACGCAATCCGACTTGTATAGAAAATCCATTATGGAAACAATGGAGAGATATCATGTTTATTATGCAATCGTCTACTACCAATGACCGTAGAGAGAGTCTGTATCCCAATGGTTTTTTGTCTACAGTACAAACAATAAGTAAACAAAAAAAGCAATCCTTTTTCCAAGATAATGCACAAGAAGATGTAGGCGAATTTATCCAATTCTTTTTCGCTTCTCTCCATTCTTGTATGAGAAGACCATTTCATATTTCAATCCAAGGACGTGCGCAAAACAATACCGATAATTTAGCATTGGAAGTGTACAAACATTTGAAGGAACTGTATACGCGCGATGAACATAGCGAAATACAGGACTTGTGTACAGGTGTTTTAGTCAATATGATCGATCCACTGTACAAGAATAATAATGGCATTGGTGGTGAGCACACACCGGAGCATTATAGTATTAATCCCGACGTATTTAATGTACTGAATTTACCCATTCCGGTAAAATCGGGAACTGATCCATCCAAATCCCTAAATCTCTACGATTGTCTCAATAAGTTTAGCCAAAATGAGATTTTAGAAAAAGAAAATAGTTGGTTCAATGAAAAGACGAATCGAAAAGAGGATGTTCGGAAGTATATCCGTTTTTGGACTTTTCCTAAAGTTCTTTGGATTTCTCTCAATCGATCTTCTTATGATGGCCGTAAAATAAATGATCTGGTTCAATATCCTTTAGAATTGGATCTGTCTTCTTATTGTATTGGATACAAACGGACCGAACAAGTATTTGATTTAGTGGGTATATGCAATCATATGGGTACTGTACAATATGGTCATTATACTTGTTTTGTAAAGAAAGACGGACAATGGTACCATTGCAATGATATTCAAATACAAAAAGTAGAAGATATGTCTCATTTAGAGACACCTTATGCTTCTTGTCTCGTTTATGTGAAAAAAAATACTGTAGTATAATATAATCTTGTATTGTCCTTTTTTCTTTTTGGTTTTTTATTATTTTATTGTTTAATTATTTTTATAATGACAGCATTTAGAAATGGTTTATTGGCTCCTATAAGAGCCGAACCTTTTGAAACGGAAAACGACAATGAAAACGGTAGCGACACCGGTAGCGACACCGGTAGCGACACCGATAGCGAAAACGAGAATGAGAATAAAAATGAAAACGAGACAAAAACAGAAACAGAAACGGAAACAGATGAAAAAGACAATGAAGCAGCAGTGGATCTTGTTTCTACAGTATTCAGCAGTTCTGGTTTCATGTTTTTAGCCGGACTTTTGTTGGCCTATTTAGTCGTTTTCATTTTCTACGGTATGTATTTGCGTAGAAACGAAGACAGTACAATTGGATCGCGTATTAGTATTGTTTTCGACTTTATTGTCATTGGTGCTATAATTGTGTATTTAGTGTACTTTTACCGGAAACAACAAGCAGATGGCAAAGGAAATGCAATCAAATCCACTACATCTACTATTATCGAATATTACGACAATCCTTTGTATTTATTCTCTACATTGCTCTTTGTGGCGGTATTTTTCGTGGCTACTTATTTATTGGGCATGGGTTCAGGTAGCCGTCCTTTTTCGATTTTATTGATTCAAATGATTGCCATGTTTGTAGCCGGAACCATGGTGATTCATAATTGTCTCAAATACTTTTTCAATATTGATCTATTGGATGAATTGAGAGATCCATCGTTGCAAAAATACTTGGATCCCGAAGAAGCGGCTAAAGAAGAAGAAAAAGAGAAAAAAGAGAATCCTACCCCGGAAGTGTTCAATTTGTCCAATAATTTGTATACCTACGATGATGCCCAGGCCATTTGTCGTGCGTATGATTCCCGTTTAGCCACTTATGATGAAATCGAAGCGGCTTATAATAATGGAGCCGAATGGTGTAATTATGGATGGTCAGCCGATCAAATGGCATTTTTCCCCACCCAAAAATCAACTTGGAATGAACTCCAACAATCCAAGAAACACAAAAATAGTTGTGGCCGTCCAGGAGTCAATGGTGGGTTTTTCGCGAATCCCAATATTAAATTTGGCGTGAACTGTTTCGGAAACAAACCAAATGCCAAAGACAATGATTTGGCATTGATGGAAACCCGTAAAGATCGGCCATATCCTCGTACAGAAGAAGAAAAGAAAATGGATGAATTAGTGGACTATTGGAAAGAACATTCCGAAGATCAATTGCGAGTCAGTAGTTTCAACCGAGACAAATGGTCGCGCTACTGAATGGGGGATACATCCCCCATAGCCCCCTGCTCCGCGTAATGCTTACGGAATAGGGGATGCCCCCTGGGGCGAGCGAAGCGAGCCTATATGAATAGCAAAATGTAGAACTAGGTGAGGTAATATATCCATTATCCATACATTCTTACATACATAGGGGCTCGCTTCGCTCGCCCACACACTAACCCATATTCTTCTACAGTAAATCCCCGATAAAAGTACAGTAGAAAAAATACTATTTTTGTACTGTAAGTATGTCTCCAATTCCATAAGCATTACGTGGAAGGTGTGTGGGGGAATTTCCAATCCCATAAGCATTACGTGGAACGGAAGGGGTGTGGGGGAATTTCCTATTCCATAAGCATTACGTGGAACGGAAGGGGTGTGGGGGAACCTTTAGGTTCCCCCATGATATTGGTAAAAACTACACATTTGCGTATTTTCATCTACAAGTTCGTCTATTAATGTTTCTTTGTACATGGTCAAATCGACTGGAAAAAACGTATCACATGGATTGATATTGTGAATTTGGGTCACATAAAAGGTATCAATAAAAGGAGCAAACGTACGATAGGTTTCTGCTCCACCAATGACATATACTTCATCAAAGACGCGTTCCAGTAGAAGAATATTTTCTATATTGGATTCTACAATCACATCCGCCTCATAGTAATCCGAAATAGTAGCATCGCGAGTAAAAATATAATTGCGTCGGTTTTTCAAAGGGCGGTAATTCAGACTTTCAAATGTTTTCCGGCCCATGACAACGGCATTGTTTCCATTTCCAGTGGTGACTTTACGAAAATAATCCATTTCTAATTTCGATTTCCAAGGCAACCGATTATTGATCCCGATTCCGCCTAAATCATTCATACATACAATTCCTTTCATGATTCTTTATACAATAGTGGGGGATGTTTTGGGGGATACATCCCCCGTACCCCCTGTTCCGCGAAATGCTGAAGGAATTTGGGGTCCTAGTGGGGCGAGCAAAGCTCGCCCATCGAAATAGCAAGATATAGAAACAGGGGAGGTGTATCCATATAGGGGATCCCACCCTTAAAACCATATTCTTCTACAGGAAATCCCTGGATGAAAAATACAGTAGAAAAATATTATTTTTGTACTGTAATTAAATCGTATAAGCATCACGTGAAGTAGGGGGGCTATGGGGATGTATCCCCCTATTGAGAAATGTAACCATAAAGAGAACTTACTTCGCTATCTGACAATACTTTATTATAAATACGAACATCATTGAGATAAAATCCTCCATTTACATCAGCCATATCCCATAGTTGTAGCCCCGCTACTGAAATAATAAATACAATGTGGTTGAACCAACATAATCCAGTTTCGTATATGCTCCAGGTTGTCCTGGGGTTCCTACTACAGTTACACCTGTAGTGTATAAATTAGACGTATCATCTGCTGTAGTGCCAAAGACGATTGGATAACCATCATTGGAGTCATCCGATTGATCAAATACGTAGGTGTCTCCGTCAGTGAAAGTAATATTGGGCTTAGATTGGGCACCAGAACCAGTATCAATGAAGAATGCATCATTGGAAACAGTCACTGGGTATACATTGGTGGTGGTGGTGGTAGTAGTGATTGTTCCTTGTATTAAACCCGCTTTCATTGCCGGCCAAGAATGATATGATTTCGGCCAAATTTTAATGTATCGGGCTAAAACAGGAGTAGTAAAAGTAAAATCGATGTTTCCTGGTGTAGCCGTAATTGAAGAGTCAAATAGAGCACCATTATCAACATTGCTATATGTGGAACCGTCGCTACTATAATCAATTGTTACTGCTTTTACATATTGATCATAAACGTCACGTGGTCTTAATCTGAAACCAACAATACCAATTTCACTTCCACAATCAATTATCATATATGAATTAGTATTATACTTACTTGATAATGCCCAACACATATCACCACTACTACCAATTCTAGAATCATTTAAATCTGCACCGTTAGACGCACCATCAGGGAAATAATCAGAATATGACCGACTACTATTGGGCGGGTCTATATCAGTATGCGATGTAGTAATAGTAGTAGTGATAGATGTAGCCTCAGGTGCTTCCACATACCCCATATTTGCACTCGTATCTTCAAAATAATACACTGCTCCTCCAGTATAATCACTCGGTAAGTTCAATTGAATTAGACTTCCTAAATTACTCACATAAGTAGAATCTATAATCGTGTCAGCATTATCGATTTCCGTTCCAAATACCAGATTATATCCAGGTCCAGTTATGCTACTATCACCTACATCAAATAATACACTATCACCAGTATTAAAGGATAAATCGGGTTGGTCATAAAATAAGTCCTCTCCTGGTGCTTGTATGGAAAATACATTATTTCCAGCCCAGTTTTGAACCACTTTGACAGTATAAATGTCAAATGATCCCATTTCTGTAGCCCCACTACTGAAATAAACCAATGGCCCAGTAAATCCAGGACTTAAATTTAAAATAGTATATGCTCCAGCTTGTCCAGGTGTTCCTACTGTATTCACACCATCGGTAAAATAAGGTTCTGTATCATCAGCAGTTTCATCAAATACAATTTGATAACCAGTATTGGTGCTATCATATTGATAAAAATAGTATTTAGTATTGGCTGTAAAAGAGATAGGCTGTCGAGCCGAGTTCAAGTAGAACTTAGGAGGTGAGCCTAATACAGTGACATAATAACTATACGCATTGGGATCATAGCCCATACCTGGAATAATATTGTTGTAATAATACAAAGCGACAATGGTGTCATTATATTCCAATTTGGTATAAGCACCCGGTTGTCCTGGAGTTCCTACTACAGTAACACCTTTAGTGTAAAAAGAAGAAGACTCGGGTGTTTCACCAAAAACAATAGGAAATCCAGCATTGGTGCTATCCGATTGGTCAAATACATAGGTCTCTCCGTTGGTGAAATTGAATTGAGGTTTGGAAACACCATCGATTACAAATACACCATTGGCTACTGTTACAACTTTGGGAGGAGGTAATTCTTCTAATACATCACCGATAAATCTTAAATGAGTTAATATTAAGTTTTTGAAATCAGTCGTAGCCCATAAAGTATTTACAACCATTCTTATTGTAGAATATGCTTCTGTAATACCAGAGATTGCTTTACTTGAAATGTTTGTCAAATCACTTGAGTATGGTATTTCATCTTCTTTGAGGAACGTCAAAGTAGTTCCATTATCATTAGAACCAAATATGAACACTTTCTTAGGCATAAAATCTTTGGCAATTTCCGATGATGATGGGGTGTCTACGAAATACCTTCCTTCTACATAGATTTCTTTTAAGACAAGCTTATAAGGCATAGTAACCTGAGCATAATCTCCATAATAATTTGTCCCATCAACTATTGTATTTATATTTGTATTGGCTGTTGCTCCATTAGCATTGGCTGTATAATCAGTCGAATGAAGAGGAAAATAATCTTTTCTATTACTACTTTCAATTAATAATATTTCAGCATGGTAAATGCTATAATCTGGTGCTGATTGAACATTAGTAGAAGTAATTACATTATAGGATCCATCCGTAAAATCTCCATATTGCGTTTGATTCCATGTTCGATTATTATAATTTCCAATAGCACTACCTGCTGATATTTGTGATGTATTGGAAAAGTTATTAGCAATAATTGGGTCAGATGCTTCCACATACCCCATTCCAGCACTCGTATCTTCAAAGTAATAGACTCCGCTTGCATCCACAGGATAGCTGGTATTACTCAAGTCCAATGTAAGAACATTCCCGGATTTATTCACATAAGAACTGTAGAAAGTACTATCAAAAGAATCCACTGTAGGACCAAATACCAATGAAAAATCGGTCATTGTAGTATCTCCTACATAAAAATAGGCAATATCACCACTATTAAAAGACAAATCGGGCTGATCGTAATATACATCTTGAAAAGGTGCCTTTATTGTAAATACAGTTTGACTGGCCCAATTTTCTACCGTTTTCACTACATATACACCCATAAATAGGTCTCCTTTCATTGTACCAACATCAGGCTCCGTAGAATTAATATAATATTCTAAATTCGTAGGTGTCGTATTGTCTATTGTAATTACACTATAAGAATTGGGCGTACCTGGCGTTCCTTCTATAATCACATTAGTTGTATATGAATTACCAGTATCAATAGCACGAAATTCCAGTGGATAATTCGCATTGGATGGGTCACTTTGGTCAAAAATATAAAGACCATTTGAATGTATTATGGCAAGTGGATTGGGATCACTGGTGTCTCCATTGAAGTATACCACTGGAGTACCACCATTGTCGCCAATAGTGACAATATATTTCTCTACAGTCCCATAATACACGTTCTTGTATGTATTGTTGACGAAAGTCATTAGAGTCTGTTGTTGTCTTTGCGACAATGCTTTTTTATAAAGACCAGCAAATGCAATATCCATATTGAGATATTCATCATTGGATTTGCCTAAAGCATATGGATTGCTTTGACTATTTTCCAAGAAAGTCAACATAGCGGGCACATTTCGGGAATTAAAGGAAATGTCTTGTGAAGATATCAACGTTTGATTTTGATCGTATACGAAACTTTTTATAGTATATGGATCGCTTTGTGAAAAACTATAGAAAGAGTAATAATACCGATTCAAGGATAAATCGTCGTGACCCTTGAAAACACTCATAAAATATAGAATAAAAGGTGATTTTATTTTATAGATTTGTTTTTATGGAATGGAACTATTGACCCATACTCGATGTTTGGTAACTGAAGTAATGTACTGTAGAACCATCAGACACATATTTGGTATAAGCACCGGGTTGACCTGGAGTACCTACTATAGTAAGATCGGATGTTACAATTGTATTTAACTGGTCGATAGAAGAACCAATCACCAATGTATTGTCTTTATTGGATATATCTGATTGGTCAAAAATATAGATAGTATTCTCACTGAAACTAATTGAAGGAGTCGTACCATTTAGTTCAAATTTACTCCCTGCTACAGTTACTGTATAAGATACGATTGGTAACAACCCAATCACATTACCTTGAACTTCCCATCTACCAATATTTATTTCCCGATCATTATCAACTGCTACATTAGAAGGAAGAGGATGGAGTTCATTGACCATCATTCTAAATATGTTATAATTATTTGTAGAACTAATTGGTATTGTTAAAGTAAAGTTGTTATTATATACATCTGTAGTGAATCCACTCAAACTTGTCGTGATTTCTTGTATAAACTCATAGTTGGATCCATTACTGGATCCAAACATATAAAATACCTTTGGATATCTATATGGTAAACCACCTCTTCCTTGCATTACTAATGAACTTATTATCATATCGTATGGTAGATGTATTTCAATCCAATCTCCTTTATAGTCAACACCATCTACAGTCAATGTTTCACTACCATTATAAAGAGAATCAACAGTACCGTTGTTATACCGTTCTGGGTAGCTACTCCAATCATAAGCACCATTACCACCCCTTAATGTATCCATAATATTACCATAACCATCTTTAGAAGACACCTGTAATTTGTAATCACCAATTGCAAATGAATAGGTACTACTACTTACCGTGAAATTCTTTGTTGTTTCAGTTGTACTATTTAAATTAGTACCAGCTATACCAGTTATACCAGAGCTAAAACCACTTGTAATATTAAAGTTCGTTTGGATGACATTATAATTCCCGCCACTATTGGAAGGCACATAACCCATTCCCGCACTACTGTCTTCAAAATACACCAATCGATCAAGATTGTACGATGGACTAATACCCAGTATAATGACGCCATCATGACGACTTACGATTGATTCATTTACGGTTCCAATGTTATCAACAATAGTACCAAAGACCAAACTGAAATCAGTCATTGTTTGATCCGTTATATCAAATTGGTATTTATCACCAGCACCGAATGATAAATCCGGTTGAACTATAAACGAAGCATCAACTGGAGTAGGTGCTTTTATGGAGAAGACAGGGTTGCCAGTCACTTCGTGATTTTCCACTCTTACAGTATAGGTCGGTATATATTCGCCCATATTTTCATTTTGATAACTGAAGTAAACAACATCACTTCTATTGGCATTATACTCAGTATAGGCTCCAGGTTGACCCGGTGTACCCATAATTGTAAGACCTTTGTCTTCTGATATAATAGAAGTTGATACATCAATATTAGTACCAATTATCAACGTATTGCCAGCATTAGAAGAATGGGATTGATCAAATAAATAAGTTGTACCGCTACTGAAAGAAATCGGAGCTTTTTCAACTAGACCGGTATATTGAGGTCGTTGAATCCAAAACGCATTATTGGACACTTCTACAGTATATAGAGTGGCGCCACTACTGGAAGGCACATAACCCATACCGGCACTACTCTCTTCAAAGTATACAAACTGACTTCCGTAGATATTGCTAATACCCAATATAATGGTTCCATCATAACGACTTACGATTGATTCATTTACGGTTCCAATATTATCTACAGTAGTACCAAAGACCAAACTGAAATCAGTCATTGTTTGATCCCGTATATCAAATTGATATTTGTCACCAGCATCGAATGATATATTTGGTTGAACTATAAACGAAGCATCAACTGGAGTAGGTGCTTTTATGGAGAAGACAGGTTTGTCAGTCACTTCATGATTTACTACTTTTACAGTATACGTAAGTGGTTCTTCGCCCATATTTTCATTTTGATAACTGAAATAATACACTATAGAACCATCCGATACATATTTTGTATAGGCTCCAGGTTGACCTGGTGTACCCATTGTAGTAGTACTGGACGATACAATAGAAGAAGAAATATCAGGACTAGTGCCAATTACAAGTTGATTGCCAATATTGGAACTATCCGATTGATCAAATAGATAGACTGTGGTAATGTCTGTTAAATCGATTACGGGTTTGGGAAGTAACCCACTATCACCAGGTCTTTGTATCCAAAATGCATTATTGGATACTTCTACTGTATATGTATTTACCTCTGGTTCCACAAACTGATACACATCTCCTATTAATGCCCAGTAATCTATATGACAATGATCCTGGTTATAAGTTCTACTCACTACCATTCTCAGTAAGTCATAAGAATCCGTGTTACTTGAAATATCTACTGTTTGATTCGCCTGTTGCTGATTAAATGAAATGTCTCCAATGTGATGAAACGTACTTCCATTATCATTTGATCCAAATAAATGAGCATCTCTAGGATGTGCAAGTCCATTTGAGTTCCTTCCCGTTATTGATACAGATTTTACGTTCATTTTATATGGCATTTTCATTTGAATCCAAGATCCTTGTACACCATTTGTATATATATTGCTTTTTGCTTTACCGTTATTTATATTTGTGGGATCATTTATATAGCTACCCTTACTTGTATGCCAATCATAACCATCATGTGCATCGCCACTATTATTTACTAAACGATGTAAATACTGGTGCCAGGTTTGACCAACTTCATAATCAGATTGACTAATAGCATAATCTCCATTCACAAAAGTCAATGGGTCTCCGACTCCAGCTAAATTATAATTATAAACATAGGAAACATTTTTGCCCCATCCATCCAATACACTAGTATTATTAAAGTCTTCTCTAATTAATACAGTAGTGGCAACAATGTTACTATAGGGAGACACATAACCCATACCGGCACTAGTGTCCTCAAAGTAATACACTGGGCCTTCAGTGTAACCACTCGTTAAATCCAATGTAATAATACCATCCTCCGTTTCATTATAAAATTGTGATGGAATTACACTAGTATTATCATCAATAGTAGTTCCGAATACTAAATTATAAGGTTCCATCGAACTATCGCCTACATAAAATAAAGCAAAATCGCCCGAATTAAAAGACAAATCGGGTTGTTCTACAAATGCACTTTCACCGGGTGATTGAATGGAAAATACCGGATCACCAAATACATTGTTTACTACATGGACTTGATACACATAATTAAATAGTTCACCTGATATGGAATCGGCGTTCGATTCAGTAGAAGGAGTATAATATTCTACATACATGCGACTTGAAACATTGTCTATTGTGATCAATGTATATGAATTCGGTGTTCCCGGTGTTCCTTCTACAATTACATTTGTCGTATAAGGGGTCTGGGTACCAATATTACGAAAAGCCAATGGATAATTGGCATTGGATGGATGACTTTGATCAAATATATACAAACCTACCGTTCCGACCATTACATCGGGGTTTTCATCATTGGTATTTTGATTCAAAATGAAGACGGGTATGCTGGAATCAGCGGATGATGGTTGTACTTGTACAGTAAATGTTTTCACAGTCCCATAATACACGTTCTTGTATGTATTGTTTATGGATGTCATTAGAGTTTGTTGTTGTTTTTGGGATAGTGCTTTTTTATAAAGACCGGCAAATGCAATATCCATATTGAGATATTCATCGTTGGATTTGCCTAAAGCATACGGATTCACTTGGGAATTTTCCAAGAAAGTCAACATAGCGGGCACATTTCGGGAATTAAAGGAAATGTCTTGTGAAGATATCAACGTTTGATTTTGATCATATACGAAACTTTTTATAGTATATGGATCGCTTTGGGAAAAACTATAGAAAGAGTAATAATACCGATTCAAGGATAAATCTTCGTGGCCCTTGAAAACACTCATAAAATATAGAATAAAAGGTGATTTTATTTTATAGATTTGTTTTTATGGAATGGGGTTTGAGTTGTTACTCTAAATTGTACTTTATATTTATATGGTCATTTTGGACATAGGTATAAAGCGTAGTTTTGTTATTTCTATATACATTCTACTTACACGGGATACAAACCACAAAGGGTAAAAATGCTTTTAGATCAAATTTATTGAGTAGTTTATTCAAAATCGTATTTTTTCAATGTTTTTGATGTAGAAGGATAGTTATCAGCAATATAAAGGGTTGTTAAAGAATCATCAATATATCCCATCGCTATGGTGCCCGGACTACTGCTACTAGCAGGATTTGTATTTATACTTGAACCTATTTTTGTCCATGATGTTCCACTTCCATCGTATTTATATACAGATATTACATTTTTATATTGTATTGCCGTTGGTTCGGCAATCGCAATATGTGTTCCGTCTGAAGATAATGAAAGATATCCTTGACTAATAAACTCACCGATTATAGTATGATTATTTGTTGTTACACTGGTGCGTTTATATACTTTCCAAGATACTACATAAGTTGATGTATTATAATGTTTTAAGGCATATATAAGACCATTGTAACTTATTGGGATGGGATAAGCCTCAAGATCAGTAATATTTTCTATTGTTGTTGATCCTCTACTTGTTATAGTTCTACTTGTTATAGTAGTTCCAGATATTGAATAAAATAGTAATGTAGTGTTATGTGCCGCAAGAAAACAATTTCCACTTCCACTAAGACCCTTTGTTCTTTTATAGTTAGTGCTGGTCGAGGTATAAAAATATTGCGGGTTAGAATGCCCACCCATACTACTTCCGTTGAACGAAATGGATATACCACCACCTCTTGGTGAAATTATAACACTACCATCATCGGATATAACTCCATGTCCCCAGGGCATGTGTGTGCCACCAGCCTGCGGCACAAGAGTATTAGTGCCAATATTATTTCCATTTGTGTCATATTTACGTCTATAAATAGCATAACTTTCAGTATATAACACATATTCTCCATTTTTCGACATTCTATTACCGTAATTTAAGCTTGTAATTAAACCTAAATTTTTATCATAAAACGCTGTATTAGTATAGATACGTGATGAGCCAACTGTCACATTATCATAGTCCAAACTGTTAATAACAACACTCGCTTTTTCGACCCAATCTGGAGGAGTATTACCCATATCTGCAGTACCAGCATTAAAATAATATAATTCATTCAATCCACTATATTCGATTTTCGTATAAGCCCCGGATTGTCCAGGTGTTCCTACTTCAGTTACACCTGTGGTATAATAAGGAGTAGAATCTCTGGTTTCACCAAACATGATTCGATAACCATCATTAGTGTTATCCGATTGGTCAAATACATAAGAAACACCACCAGTGAACGAAATGGACTCTTTCCTAACCCCATTTAATGAAAAAGCAGGACTAGTGTCCAGATCGGTTACCGTTACCGTATATTGGGTATAAATATGGGTATTCAAACTGATATCGAGATCCTTCAATAAAAACACGAAATCTTTGCCACTCGTACCGGCATTCAAAGTATAAGGCAATACACTTTCTACAGTAGAGAGAGTACCAGAAATGTCTCCATTGGTCAAATCACTAACAATTAGATTTCCGGATACTTCGTAGTTAAGTGGACCATCTGATGCTTTTGAGACAATGACGTTAAATGGAATAGTTTCGCTTACATAAGGTACGGATAAGGAAATATCGTATTGAGGACTGGTAAAATAATGACTAATAATATCAGTGGAAGTAGAAGGAGCATTGAGTTTATGTTTCACACACAATGTAAAATCACCTAAAGAAGAGACAGCTAAAGAAGAGAAAAAAAAGTTGTTGGCAGTAGAAGAATCTTGTAATTTCAAGGCAGTAGTAGTGACTTGAGACTCGGAATTCGGAATCAATGAATGAGCCTCTGTAAAATAATCACTATCTGTACTGTATTCTACATAATCCGTTCCACTTGGATCCAATGTTATATTTTCATTTTGTTTATTTATGTACGAAATCGAATTTTTATTTACGGATGATGAATGATAAAGAAAATTACCTATTCTACTAAACATTTAATAATATGATGACAGATTGTATATACTATAGAAGAATATATTGAGGGATATATACCCCCCCATAGCCCCCTGCTGGGGGATACATCCCCCATAGCCCCTGGCTCCGCGCCTTGCTGGGGGATATATCCCCCTATACCCCCTGGCTCCGCGCCTTGCTGGGGGATATATCCCCCTATACCCCCTGCTCCGCGCCTTGCTGGGGGTATAGACAACAAACAAGTCAATAAAGGATAGCATAACGTGGAACGGAGGGAGTATGAGGGAACCTTTAGGTTCCCTCAGGAGGGGGTATGGGGGAACCTTTAGGTTCCCTCACCCCCAGAACTGTTTCAAGGTTCTAATGCCATGTTGATTGTTATAGATCTTCACTAAGAACGGTTCAAACAGCAACCGTTTTACTTCAGCAGAGCAGTACTTTTCCCGTTTTTTCATGTACGGTTCAATCAATCCATCACAATCTTGATACATTTGGTCCAATATAGAATGCAGTTCTATGATTTGCTTTTGTTTCATTTTCTTGTATTTGTATACTTTGTCTAAAGCTAATGAAAATAACTGTAGAAGTGGGTTCATCAATTGATTTGTAATATAATAATGGTAATCCAATGGTATCTTATTTTTCGCAATAAAATCCAAGGTTTCTACTCGATCGCCCAATAATTTCTGCCCCTTGTTTTCAATAAAGGCGTATTTAACCCGGTCACCCGGTTTGGGTTTATTACCGGGTTCGCGTTCACCTACTCGTTCAGCCAAGACTTTGTGTGCGATTTGCATTGGGTTTTTATAGTTACTCCGCAATGCTCGCGTCAAAGCCAATTTATCTATATGTACTCTACCATCTACTAAAGACTGTAGAGAATGATTCAAGAATTCAATGGCCTTTTGGACATTATCGGGTTCTTTCATCAAAATCGTCAGTATACCACCGTATACATCTTTCAAATAATCACAAGAATCGCGACGTTTCAATGGCAGTCCCATGAATTTCAGTTTGCCTTTATTGGGGTTGAATTCGTACAGCATACCGACATAGCGTTTTTTCGATAACAAGATAAAGGACATGAGTGTCTTTTCATAGGCCAATTTCATCGGTGGTGGTAAGAACAAAGAGCATAAATGAGCGGCTTCTTGAGCAATTTCAATAGTGATTTCCAATGCATCTTTTCCACGGATCGGGGCACCAGTCTCAGGATCTTCTAAATTGAATGTAAAGAACACACTATCCGTATTGTGTACAATCATATTACCAATACCGGCGGCAAAATGATGATTTTCAGT
>Ga0209534_10001384_pt1 | contig 25595 bp, 21 predicted proteins | sample COG_07_FD_184751 | JGI IMG/M metagenome (GOLD analysis project Ga0209534, IMG submission 184751) | Pelagic Microbial community sample from North Sea - COGITO 998_met_07 (SPAdes) (version 2) | ecosystem: Environmental > Aquatic > Marine > Neritic zone/Coastal water | place: Helgoland, sampling...
TGATCATAGTTTACAGCATGGACTACCAGGGTATCTAATCCTGTTCGCTCCCCATGCTTTCGTTCATGAGCGTCAGTAATAGTTTAGTGAGCTGCCTTCGCAATTGGTGTTCCATGTCATATCTATGCATTTCACCGCTACATGACATATTCCGCCCACTTCATCTACACTCAAGAATTTCAGTATCAATGGCAGTTCTATAGTTGAGCTATAGGCTTTCACCACTGACTTAAAATTCCGCCTGCGAACCCTTTAAACCTAATAAATCCGGATAACGCTTGCACCCTCCGTATTACCGCGGCTGCTGGCACGGAGTTAGCCGGTGCTTATTCTTACAATACCGTCAATTTGGTACACGTACCAAGGTTTCTTCTTGTAAAAAAGCAGTTTACAACCCATAGGGCCGTCATCCTGCACGCGGCATGGCTGCATCAGAGTTTCCTCCATTGTGCAATATTCCTCACTGCTGCCTCCCGTAGGAGTCTGGTCCGTGTCTCAGTACCAGTGTGGGGGATCACCCTTTCAGGCCCCCTATCTATCGTAGTCTTGGTGAGCTTTTACCTCACCAACAAACTAATAGAACGCATGCTCATCTATAACCACCGGAGTTTTAAATATTTAATGATGCCAAAAAATATTATTATGAGGTATTAATCCAAATTTCTCTGGGCTATCCCTCAGTTATAGGTAGATTGCATACGCGTTACTCACCCGTGCGCCACTCGTCATCAAGAGCAAGCTCTTATGTTACCGTTCGACTTGCATGTGTTAGGCCTGCCGCTAGCGTTCATCCTGAGCCAGGATCAAACTCTTCGTTGTATAAAAAATTTGTAATTGACTGTAATTGGATGTAATTTAATTCTATCTTCAATAATTCAATGAACTGTTTTCAAAACGGTCGGCAAAAATAATATAAAATACTACTCAGCAAAGTTGTTTTGAAACTTTTTTGTTCTTACTAATAAGTAAGTTGTAATTCCTTCAAAAAGCGGCTGCAAAAATAACAAAACTTTTAACTCTCGCAACTTTTAATTAAAAAAGATTTTAAACTTAGATATTTTAAAGAACAGTTTTTCTCTCAAAAAGCGGTTGCAAATATATACTGTTTTATTACTTAAGCAAAAATATAAAAAGAATTTTAAAATTATTTTATATCTCTATATAATATAATCTAAAACAGCTATAAACAAGCATGTTAAGCAATTTATTTCCTACACAAAACCATTCTAATTTAAATTTATTTTAAGTAAAACCAAATGATAGCGCGCAAAAAAACAGCTGTTTTAAAAATCAAAAGGTGGTTTTTGCCCAAACAACAACCTTATTTTGCAAGGAAAATTAACCTTTAACTTTATATATCAGGCAAACACACTTAAAAAATACATTTAAAAATCATCATTAACTTCTAAAAGACACTGGCAATAGTCAGAAACATAATCATAATCTATATAATATGTCTCTATTAATTTAACAAACAATTCTTAAATTGTAGAAATGTAAATTATTAAATACTATTATTTCTACTTGCAACTTTACAAGTAATAATATGATGTGCACAAAATGATTTTAAGTTTTCTTATGATATTTACCTATTCCAAAATGGTCCCTATATATTATTGTAAGATGAAACACATGAAAAGAAGCTAATTATAGAATAAACAATATATTTGCAGTTAAATTTAAAAAATAAACAAATGAAAGCAGTAATAAGTATAATAATGGGAAGTACATCTGATATGCCAGTAATGAAAAAGGCTGCAGAATTTTTAAATGATATGGAAATTCCATTCGAAATTAATGCCTTATCAGCACATAGAGTACCTCAGTTAGTGGAAGAATTCGCTTCAAATGCAAAAGCAAATGGGATAAAAGTAATTATAGCAGGAGCCGGAGGAGCTGCACATCTACCTGGAGTAGTTGCAGCTTTTACAACAGTTCCTGTAATTGGAGTTCCTTGCAGATCCTCAATTTCAATTGATGGATGGGATTCTATTCTTTCAATCTTACAAATGCCTCCTGGAATACCAGTAGCAACTGTTGGTTTAGATGGTGCCCTAAATGCAGGAATATTGGCGGCACAAATATTAGCAACGGACAACGACGAAATTCATACTAAAGTAAACAAATACAAAGAAAACTTAAAGTTAAAAATAGTAAAAGCCAATAAAGATTTGGCAAGTCATGAATACTCTTTCAGAGTACAATAAATTTATCACATTAGGTACTTCAATGAGATCCTATGGTTTTATTATATTGTTTTAAGTGCGACTTTATTTGATTATAGAATCTACAAACCCACTCAATTGAGAAGGCTTTTTATTTTACTGCTTTATTTTACATCTAGGTTAGCTTAATAAACACTAGTTCCTTAAATTCTAAAAAAAATCAGAATAACTTCTATCTTTGTTATTTATAATCTCTAAATGAAAAAAACATCTTTAATCCAATTACTTAACGTAAAATATCCAATTATAATGGCCCCTATGTTTTTGGTAACCAATACCAATATGATGACAGAAGCAATGAACTCAGGTGTTGCAGCTTGTATTCCTGCTTTAAATTTCCGAACTGATGAACAGTTTAGAGAAGCAATACAAGAAATCAGGACTAACACCACCTCAACCGGACTTGGTATTAACTTAATCGTTAATAAATCCAATATAAAAATGAAGCAGCAATTAAAAACTTGTATTGAGCTTGGAGTAGATTTTATTATCACATCATTAGGAAGCCCAAAGGATGTAATTGAACAATGCAAACCCAAAGGAATTAAAGTGTTTTGTGATGTAGTAGATGAAAAATTCGCCAAAAAAGTTGAAGAATTAGGAGCTGATGCTGTAATTGCCGTAAACTGCAATGCAGGAGGACATGCCGGAAAATTAACTCCAGAAGAAATTATTCCTCTCTTAAATAAACATTGTAATATTCCTGTAATTTCAGCTGGTGGAATTGGAACAAAAGATGGAATTAAAACTATTATGAGTTTAGGAGCAGTAGGACTTTCCATTGGATCACCCTTTATTGCTTGTGAAGAAGCACATATCTCGCAAGAATACAAACAGGCCTGTGTAGATTATGGAAAAGAAGATATTGTTTTCACTACCAAAATTTCTGGAACACCTTGTACTGTTATCAATACTCCTTATGTGCAGACAACAGGAACTACTCAAAATTGGCTGGAAAAACTAATGAGCAAGAACAAAAAGATAAAAAAATGGGTGAAAATGATTACTTATTTCAAGGGAATGAAATCAGTAGAAAATGCTGCTTTTAGTAGTACCTACAAAACGGTTTGGTGTGCAGGGCCAAGTATTGAGCACACTAAAGAAATACTTCCAATAAAAGAAATAATTAAACGATTAACTACTTAACAGATTTGATTTTAGAAAAAGAAATTTTTAAGTTTTTCTCATATTCTCTAATTGTTCTAATATCATAGCCATTTGCTAAAACTAAAGAGGTTCCCTCTTTACCAGCACGAGCTGTTCTACCACTTCTGTGCGTGTAGTATTCGTCTTGATCAGGTAGTTGGAAGTGTACTACAAAGGTTAAATCAGCCACATCAATTCCTCTTGCAGCAATATCAGTAGCTACAATAATACTTAGGTTTTCATTCTTAAAAGCACGCATTACTTTATCTCTTTCTTTTTGTAATAAATCACCATGAATCGCATCAGCAACAACATTTTTAGCTATGAGTTGAGCGGCTACTTTTTTAGCAGTATTTCTGGTTCTACAAAAAACAATTCCTCTTTGGCCTTTTACAGATTTTAAGAATTGCAAGAGAATATGAAACTTTTCAGCATCTTCACAATGCACAAATTTATGTTCAATTTTTGCATTAACTACATTACTCCCACTAACAGTAATTCTGTGTGCATTATTGCTCATGTGTTCATTTACTATTTGCTTAATTCCTTGAGGCATAGTTGCTGAAAACAACCATTTACTTTGTACTTCAGCTAAAAAACCAAATATCTCATCCAATTCTTTTTTGAACCCCATGCTTAGCATTTCATCTGCTTCATCCAAAATAACTGTTTTTACTTTATTTAAATCGACTGCTTTTCTATTAACCAAATCAATCAATCGACCAGGAGTTGCTACTATTATATGTGTAGTCCTTTTTAAATTTGCTATTTGTCTATCAATTTTTTCACCACCATACACAGACTCAGTGAAAATTTTATCAGAATATTTAGTGTAACGAAAGAGTTGTTTGGCTACTTGTTGCCCCAGCTCACGTGTAGGACATAAGATTAAACCTTGTACATATTCTTTTTTATGATCAATTTTATGTAAAAGTGGTAAGCCGAAAGCAGCTGTTTTTCCTGTTCCTGTTTGGGCTTGCCCAACTAAATCAGTATTTCCATCTAATAATAAAGGGATAACTTGTTTTTGTATATCAGTAGGATTGATGATCCCTAATTCCTTTAAACCTTTATCAAAAACTGATTTGACTCCTAATGTTTTAAAATTTTCCATGCGGCAAAAGTAGGGATATTGAAATTGTGATTCCTATAATACATCAACTTTAATTCTACCCCATACTTTAGACAATAAAAAAGCCGAGATTAAAGCAATAAACATGAGGATTGCTCCTAATTGTAAGTTTCCATATATAAAATAACCTGTTGCAAAAAGCAAACTATAAATCATAGCTAAAGCCAAAAGCATTGCCAAAATTCCTGAAGGAACTGACCAACCTTCATTTTTAAATTGCTCATTTCCTACTATGGACTTCCAGCCTGGTCCTCCAGGAACAGTTTTTTTATAAAAACTCAGCAATACTTCTTTATTTTCGGCAGGAGTAACAAAAGTAACTACTAACCAAACTACAGTAGTAATCAGCACTACCATTGGAAATTTCATGTATTCTGGCATTAAGGCACTCTCGCCAAATAATACAGATGATATTACTTCCATATTGAATAATACCGAAACAATTCCTGATACCAAAATAGCTGAGATTTCACTCCAAGCATTTATTCTCCACCAAAACCACCTGAGGATAAAAATAAGTCCTGTTCCTGCACCAAACATCAGTATAAAATCAAATAATTGCAAAGCGTTAGTCAATAACAAAGCCAAAACTGCAGAGGCTAAAAACAAAATAACAGTAGCCAAACGCCCTACATTTACCTTTTGTTTTTCAGTAGCACTAGAATTAATTTGTTGTGTATAAAAATCATATACTATATAAGAGGCTCCCCAGTTAAGATGTGTAGAAATAGTAGACATATATGCTGCAATTAAAGAAGCCAAAACTAAGCCCAACAATCCTGATGGTAATTTAGTTAACATAGCCGAATAAGCTAAATCATGTCCTAACTTATCCTCACTCACGGCAGGAAAAGCTTCTTGAATACTTGCAATATCAGGGAAAACAACTAATGATGCCAAAGCTACCAAAATCCAAGGCCAAGGGCGTAAAGCATAATGCATAATATTGAAAAAGAAAGTTGCACCAATCGCATGGTTTTCATCTTTTGCTGCTAACATTCTTTGAGCAATATAGCCCCCCCCACCAGGTTCGGCACCTGGATACCAAGCAGACCACCACTGTACAGAAAGCGGAATAATTATGAGCATAATTAATTGTTCGGTATTGCTAAAATCAGGCAACATAGAAATTTTATCAGTAACATTAGGGTGGGTAATTAAATTCTGAATCCCTCCTATATCTGGCATATTCACCAAATAATAAGCTGCACCAATTGACCCAGCCATAGCTACAAAAAATAGGATGAAATCAGTATAGACTACTCCCTTAAAACCACCCAAAGCACTGAAGAATAAAGTAATTGCTCCTGCAATTCCAATGGTTTCAAAAGCAGTAAGTCCCAACATTACTTGACCAATTTTTATGGCTGCCAAGGAAATACCTCCCATAGCCAATACATTAAAAATAACACCTAGATATACAGCCCTAAATCCTCTTAGTAATTTTGCAGGTTTACCTGAATACCTGAGTTCATAAAATTCTATATCTGTATTCACATTGGATTTTCTCCAGAGTTTTGCATAAACAAAAACGGTTAAAAGGCCTGTAATCAAAAATACCCACCATATCCAGTTTCCTGCCACACCATTATTCCGAACAATATCCGTTACTAGGTTTGGTGTGTCAGTGGAAAAAGTGGTTGCTACCATAGAAAGCCCTAAAAGCCACCAAGGCATATTTCGCCCAGAAAGGAAAAATTCAGAAGAGTTCTCTCCTGATTTTTTGGATACAATAAGTCCAATCAATAAAGTTAAAAGTAAAAAAGAAATGATGATAATCCAGTCAAGATTTGAGATATCCATAAGCGAAAATAATTTGAACAAATCTAAGGAAATCTTTTAGCTAATAAGCATTACATTTGCCAAATGAAAGATGATAATTTTTATATGCTAGCCAAAACTATGTTTGGCTTAGAAGAAGTGCTAGCTGAAGAGCTAAGAAAACTAGGTGCACAAAATGTAAAACCCATTAATAGGGCCGTAAGTTTTAAAGGAGATAAAGGGTTTATGTACAAAGCGAATCTAAATTTAAGAACTGCTCTAAGGATATTAAAACCTATCGCACACTTTCAGGCTCATGATGAGAAAGAATTATACAGAAAACTTTGTGAAATAGATTGGACTGAATTTTTTGATCTTGATTCAACTTTTGCTACTCACGCAACTACTCATTCTGAAATTTTTACGCATAGTAAATATGCTTCATTAGTAATGAAAGATGCTATTGCAGATACTTTCAGAAAGAAATTTGACAAACGCCCAAATGTTGATGCTGAAATACCAGATGTGAGTATCAACTTACATATTGCAAAGCATACTTGTACTGTTTCACTTGATAGTTCAGGAAATTCTTTGCATAAAAGAGGGTATAAAACTGATGCAGTTATTGCTCCTATGAATGAAGTACTGGCGGCAGGACTTATTCTTTTAAGTGATTGGAATAGAATTTCTAATTTTCATGACCCTATGTGTGGAAGTGGAACTTTATTGATTGAAGCTGCACTTATTGCATATAATATACCTGCTAATATTTTCAGAGATAAATTCGGATTTGAAGGCTGGAAGGATTTTGATGAGGAGCTTTGGGAAATGATTAAAGAAGTATCTCTTGAAAAAGAAAAGCATTATTACGGAAAAATCACTGGAAGTGATAATTTCCAGAAAGCAGTGCGCATTAGCCGAGAGAATATTGATAATGCGTTAATGTATGATAATATAAAAGTTACAAAATCTGACTTTTTTGAAACTGAAGTAGAACCTGAAACTTTTGTAATTTTTAACCCTCCTTATGGAGAACGAATAGATTTAGGGGTGAATGATTTCTATGAAAAAGTAGGGACTACATTAAAACATAAATATGAAGGATGCAGTATTTGGCTTATCTCTTCAGATATTGAAAATATGAAATTTATTGGCTTACGTCCTTCACGAAAAATAAGAGTAATGAATGGTAAACTAGATTGTAGCTTCCGAAAATTTGAAGTTTATGAAGGAAGTAAAAAAGCTAAGAAACAAATTGAGAGTTAAACAATACTACTTGTAAAAGAAAAAAGCCAGCTAAAAGCTGGCTTTTTTCTTTTATAATTTAAAACCTTACTTCATTAATTCTTTTGCTCTTTTAATAGTAATCCTTTCACCATTTAACTTAGGAAACACAAAAGCATCTGCAAACCCAACAAGTTTTGCTTTTTCTAATTGATTATTAGCATCTTCTAATGAGTTATATGTTCCTGCAAAATACCTATACATATCTGTACCCTCAGCTTCTTTATCAATATTACCTAGTTTACCCATTTTATTAAAATCAACTGCTGACAATGATGATTTTGCAACCATAATTTGAACAACAAATTCAAGATTAATCACTTCATCTTCACCGTCTTGATTCACAACCTTAGATTCTTTCTCAGTTTTAATTGCTATATTCAAACTAATACGCTCTCCATTTTTATAAGTAACAATAAATGCATCTTCAAACCCTCTTGCTTTCATTTGCGCTTGATAATCAATAGCATCTTTATACTCAACAAATGAACCAGCCATATATCTTACTAGGCCATCTTTTCCTGTAAAAGAAATTACATTTTTAACTCCAACAAATATCTCATCAGAAAGTTCTGTATTAAATGCTCCAACTTGAATTCTATAAGTAGTTTCATTAGTCATTTCATCTTCTTCTGGTACATTTGTAACAACTTCTTCAGATATTTCACCTTCTGGGACTTCAACAACCACTTCATCTTCATCAATTTCTGTTTCAGGAGTTGGTTCAACATAAGCTGAAACCTCTCCATTATTATCTACCATCAGATAAGTATCCTCAATACCTTTTTCTTCAAGATCATTTTTTCTTCCTCTAGCCCCATCTAATGTTGAGTAAGACCCAACTAAATAAATTACTACTCCATCATCAAGGGTAATACTTTCTAAATCATCAATACTTAAAAATTTATTAGCAACCTTTGCGGGAATTCCATCAGAAAATTCTCCAATTTTAACTTTATATAATAAACCTTTAATTTTCTCATCATCTTTTAATCCTTCATTATAAGCTATATTAAAAGCATTTGCCTTAGCAATTAAATACTCATCAACTGTTTTATAATTTTCTCTTTTAATTTCTGATTCATTATAGAAGTTAGCATATTTTCTTGATGCTACTTCATAATCAGAATACATGCTGCGATACTTATCAGCAGTTAATCTAACACCATTTTCATCAACAATTGACCCTTCTGGAGTATTCTTTTGTGCGTCAAGATAATTAGCAATTCCATCATTATCATCATCTAAAGGACAACCAGTTACATCAACTTTTATACCAATAGGAGTTTTAGGACAAAAGTCATCAACATCCAAAACCAAATCTCCATCCTCATCCTCATTTTCTAATTTAGCAAAATCAACAGTAGCATAATAACTATCATCAAAATACTCATCATCGCTATTTGAGCCAGGTGTAAATAAATCATAATGCAATGAGATATTAAAAGATTTATACCCATCTGAGCCATCATCAACTCCATGATCAATATCACCCATACCTACCGCCCAATTTAATGATGCGTCAAATTCTAATCTTTCATTTACATTGATTCTAATTCCTAAACCAAAAGGAATAGCTATTGCACTTTCTCTTTCAAAATCATTAGTTTTATAACTTAACCTTTGTGCTCCAAAGGATAAAAGAGGACTAACTCTTGATTGTTTAAATAATTGATTTACTAAATAACCTATATGCAATCCCAAACCATCTACTTCTGATTTAAATTCTTCAGTACCATTATTCGATTGGAAAGTTGATTTCATTATTAAAAAAGACAACTGTAAATTATCTGTAAATCCAAACTTCATACCCGCATTATAACCAGGGTTAGTTCCTCTTAGAAAACCAGACTCTTCATTCTGTATATCTCCAGTTAAAGTATAAAATCCTGTTCCTAAAGTAAATTTAGGATTAAACGGTTTCTTTTTTTCTGAGTCAAAATCAAGATCTTGTGCGTACACAAAAGTTGATGACACTAGAATTAATAAAGTAAAAAGATATTTCAAAAATTGATTCATTATTCTGATTTTTATATTGCCGTAAAAATACTAAAAAAAACAGAATGTAATCAGATATCCTAAAAATTAGGTTTTAAAGTATATTTTCTATAGAATTCTTCAATGATTTCTACTGCCTCCTCAGGAGTTTCAACAATATTAAAAAGGTCAAAATCTTCAGGACTAATATTTTTTTCTTCTGCTAGCATAGTCGCTTTTATCCACCCAATTAATCCTTTCCAATATGATTTTCCGACAAGCACAATAGGAAATTTTCCAATCTTACCTGTTTGTATTAATGTAATCGCTTCAAAAAGCTCATCTAAGGTTCCAACACCACCTGGCAGTACAATAAATCCTTGTGCATATTTTACAAACATCACTTTTCTTACAAAGAAATAGTCAAAATTTAAAATTTTGTCATTATCAATAAATTCATTATGTGATTGCTCAAAAGGAAGTTCAATATTTAATCCAACTGACTTTCCATCCCCTCTCATTGCACCTTTATTTGCAGCCTCCATAATTCCTGGCCCACCACCAGTAATTACACCATATCCTTTTTGAGTCAAAAGGTAGCCTATCTCATCTGCTTGTTGGTAATATTTATTATCTGACTTAGTCCTTGCTGAACCAAAAACTGATACACAAGGTCCTATTTTTGACATCTTTTCAAAACCCTCAACAAACTCTGACATTATCTTGAAAATTTGCCAAGAATCAGATGTTTTTATAGCGTTCCAATTTTTTTCTTTAAAAGCCCTTATTATTTTAGTCTCATCTGTACTCATCATTCTTCATCTTTTAATTAAACGTTCAAATATAACAAAATTAACTCAATTCATATTTTAAGAACTTTGCCGTATAACTATCTTTACAGCTAACGATTTTCTCGGGTTTTCCGTTACAAACAACATAACCACCTTTTTCTCCACCCTCTTTTCCAATATCAATAATATAATCAGCTACTTTAATGACGTCCATATTATGTTCAATTACTAAAACAGAATTTCCCTTATCAATTATCGTTTTTATTACATCAAGTAACATTTGAACATCATCAAAATGCAAACCAGTTGTTGGTTCATCTAAAATATAAAAAGTATTTCCTGTACTTTTTTTAGATAACTCTGAAGCTAACTTAATTCTTTGTGCTTCACCTCCTGAAAGAGTAGTTGCAGACTGACCCAAAGTAATATAACCCAAACCAACATCTTGTATTGTTTTAATCTTTCTATATATTGATGGGAGCTTTTCAAAAAACGTAACAGCTTGATTAATTGTCAAGCTTAAAACGTCAGAAATTGATTTTCCTTTAAAGCGAACTTCAAGTGTCTCTCTATTATATCTCATTCCATTACAATCCTCACAATGCACCTCTACATCTGGCAAAAAGTTCATTTCAATAGTTTTCATTCCACCACCCTTGCATCCTTCACACCTTCCTCCAATTACATTAAATGAAAATCTACCCACTTTATATCCTCTAATTTTGGATTCAGGCAGATTAGAATATAAATTTCTGATATCAGAAAAAACGCCTGTATAAGTAGCTGGGTTTGACCTTGGAGTACGCCCAATTGGAGATTGATCAACAGCAATAACTTTATCAATATTTTCAATCCCGTCAATATTTTTGTACGGCAAAGGCTCTTTTTCTGCTCTGAAAAAATGCTTATTTAATATTGGATAAAGCGTTTCATTTATTAAAGTAGACTTTCCACTGCCAGAAACACCAGTAACACAAGTGAGTAAACCAAGAGGAATATCAATATCAATATTTTTCAAGTTGTTACCTCTAGCGCCATTTATTTTAAGAAATTTTCCATTTCCTTTTCTTCTTTTTTTAGGGATCTCAATTTCTTTTGTTCCTTTCAAAAACTCAGATGTAGACTCATTGGCATCAATTATACTTTGATATTTCCCTTGAGCTACAACTTCTCCTCCATGAATTCCAGCACCTGGACCTAAATCCAGAATAAAGTCAGCTTGTTTTATCATATCTTTATCATGCTCAACAACTATTACTGAATTACCAATATCTCTCAGTTTTTTTAAAGAATCAATCAGCTTTAGATTATCTCTTTGATGTAAACCAATGCTGGGCTCATCCAAAATATAGAGCACATTTGTTAATTGAGTTCCGATTTGAGTAGCCAAACGAATTCTCTGTGCCTCTCCGCCACTTAAAGTTTTGGAACTTCTATTTAATGAGAGGTAAGAAAGCCCAACATCAACAATAAACTGCAAGCGTTTACACAGCTCTTTTATTATTTGCTTTGCAATTTTAAGTTCATTTTTATTTAATGATTTATCAATAGTTAAAACCCATTCTTCAAAAGAGGATATATCCATATTGGATACTTCATGAATTCCTTTACCGGCAACTTTAAAATGAGATGCCTCTACATTTAACCTACTTCCTCCACATCTTTTACAATCATGTTCGGACATGTACTTTGATGCCCATTTCTCAATTGATTTTACATAGGAATTCTTAGATTGTTCTTGGATAAAATTAACAATACCATCAAAATTTAACTTATAGGTTTTCGAGATTCCTGCTGTTTTTAATTTTACTTTTAAAGTATCAGTTTCTCCATACATTATAGCCTCAACTGCTTTTTCAGGAATATCTGAAAAAGGAGTAGAAAGTGTAAAGTCATATTTTTTACCAATTATCTCAATTTGAGAAATTATCCAATCAGATTTTCGATTTGCAATTGGTGCTATTGCCCCCATATTTATACTCAATTCATGATTTGGAACAATCTTTTCCTCATCAACAATTTTATATTTACCCAACCCATTACAAAACTTACACGCCCCTTTTGGTGAATTGAAAGAAAAAGAATTAGGCTCTGGGTTTTTATAAGCAATTCCTGTTTCAGGACACATAAGCGAACGACTAAAATATCTTGCATCTGTTTTACCCTTTTCAATAACCATCATCACTCCACCCCCATCTTTCATAGCAAGTTTTAAAGAAGAAAGCAAGCGTTTTGCATTTTTATCAGTAACTTTTAATCGATCAATGACTACTTCAATATCGTGTGTTTTATATCTATCCAGTTTCAATGATGGAGTAATTTCAATTATCTCTCCATCAACCCTAACTTTGATAAATCCTTTTTTAGCTAAAGAATGAAAAAGTTCAGCATAATGACCTTTACGAGAACGAACAATTGGGGCAAGTAAATTTATCGCTTTATACTTGAAATCATTTTGCAATAGCTTCAATATTTGATCATCTGTAAAACGAACCATTTTCTTTCCTGATTTATGAGAATATGCCACTCCAACCCTTGCATAAAGCAATCTTAAATAATCATAAATCTCTGTAATTGTTCCAACTGTTGATCTTGGATTTTTAGAAGTAGTTTTTTGCTCAATTGCAACAACAGGACTCAGCCCTGTAATTTTATCAACCTCTGGACGCTCCATGTTTCCTAAAAACTGACGCGCATATGCATTGAAAGTTTCAAGGTATCTTCGTTGCCCTTCAGCATGTATAGTATCAAATGCTAAAGATGATTTTCCACTACCACTTTTACCCGTAAAAACTACTAATTCATTTCTGGGTATATCAATATTGATATTTTTAAGATTATGAACTCGAGCTCCATATATCTTTATAAAATCTTTCTGGCTTGACATCTTATTTTACTGAATCTGTATTTACTGCAAAATCCTCAAAAACCATTAAATCAGTATCTGTAGGTATTTTTAAAATATATTTTTTTCTTGATTTATCAGGAAGTGATGTTGACCTCAACCAAGGATTAAACTGCTTTAATAATTTATAATTTATTCCATTTTTTTTTGCAAAATCAGCTAAATCAACAATAGTTGAATCTACCTCAACTGTTGTATAGTTTGGCATAGTATACATATCCTTTTTTCTGAACATAAAACCATATTTTCTAGGATTTTCCATTATTTCCTTTACAGCTATAATTCTAAAAACATAACGAGCTGTTTCAGAATTCAAAAATAAATTATAGTAATTATTACTTCCTTGTTTCTCTATTTTTCTTCTCGCCCCATTTTTACCCATATTATAAGAGGCAGCCGCCATTGTCCAATTACCGAACTTATCATAAGCATCTTGTAAATATTCACAAGCCACAACAGTTGATTTTTCTAAATTATATCGTTCATCTATTGAGACATTAACTTCCAGGCCATGCTCACGAGCTGTACCTTTTAAAATTTGCCAAAACCCTGAAGCTCCAGCAGGAGAACGCACATTATCCAAACCACTTTCAATTACAGCAAGATATTTAAAATCATCAGGGATATTATACTTTTTTAAGATGGGCTCAATAATTGGAAAGTATTTATTTGCTTTTTTAAAATACAACATTGTATTGGATTGCCAATAAGTATTCTTCAACAACTCCTTATCAATTCGCTCCCAAATTTCAGAAGAATAAATAGGAATTTCTTCATCTGCAAAACTCAACTCCTCTGGCTGAACAATTGCAAAAATTCCATATTTCATATTAAAATGTTGCTGATGGAGTTCATCCTCAGTTTTTAAGTCAGCTGAATAAATAAAAAGCTGAGAAGCAGCTAATATAAACACTGAAATACCTAAAAAGTAAATATGTTTCTTCCTCATATTAAAATTTACTCTCAAAATTCTTAAAACTTCCAGCAACTAAATCTTTATCAGAAACAAGTGGGTATTCTACTCCCCAATCAATTGCAATATCAGCATCATTCCAAATCAATGCTCCTTCTGAAGCCTTATTGTATACTCCCGTACATTTGTACATAAAGATAGTATCATCTTCTAGAGTAACAAAACCATGAGCAAATCCAGTAGGAATCCAAAAAATAGTTTTATTTTCTTCTGAAAGTTCAACAGTAAAATGCTTACCATAAGTTGGAGAATCTTTACGAATATCTACAGCCACATCAAGAACTGAACCTTTAATCACTCTTACTAATTTGCCTTGTGCAAATGGTGGATTTTGAAAATGCAAACCTCTTAACACTCCCTTTTGAGATAAAGACTGATTATCTTGCACAAAATCTAAATCTAAATCAATATTTTTAAAGGACTCTTTACTCCAACTTTCAAAAAAATGACCTCTATCATCTTCAAAAACTCTTGGCTTTATAACTAGTAATCCTTCAATAGGAGTTTTTATTATTTCCATTATTTATTTTTTAGTTTTCCAAAAGCCAAATATAAAAAAATTGCTTACTATTTTTTCAATTTAATAAACAATAATTGTAGTTTTGCCAACAAAATTTTATATCATGAAAAAAATCAATTTATTAATCGTAAGCATTGCACTAATCTTTAGTTCATGTACTGATACTGCATCTTACAAAACACCAGAAACAGAGATGGAAAAAGTAAGTTACTCACTAGGAGTGAATATGGCATCAAGCGTTAAACAGCAAGGAATGGAAACAATTGAGGCAAAAGCAGTGGCAAAAGCATTTGCTGATGTATTTGAAGGGAATGATTTAGACATTTCAGAAGAAGAAAGTATGACAATTTTACAAGACTTCTTTGGGAAAATGCAAGCTGAGAAAAGTGCAAAAGCAAATGAAGCTGGAAATGCTTATTTAGCAGAAAATGGAGATAAAAAAGGAGTAATTACAACTGAAAGCGGATTACAGTATGAAGTTATTACTTCAGGAGATGGAGCAAAACCAACTACTGCTGATCAAGTAACAGTACATTACCATGGAATGTTAACTGATGGAACTGTGTTTGACAGTTCAGTAGATAGAGGGCAGCCAGCTACATTTGGGGTAACTCAAGTTATTAAAGGTTGGACAGAAGCATTACAATTAATGTGTGTTGGAGATAAATGGAAACTAACTATCCCTTCTGGATTAGCTTATGGAGACCAAGGTGCTGGAGGAATGATTGGACCTGGAGCAACTTTAGTATTTGAAGTAGAATTGATAGGAATTAACTAATCCCTTTACAGGTATATGAAAGAAAAGCCGAGCAAATGCTCGGCTTTTTTATTAAAAAAGAGATATTATTTATCTACTTTTCCATCTTTTTAATTGCGGAATACTGCAAGTATAAAACCATCTTTTAACTTTTCCCACTCCTTGCTCTTTCAGCACTCCTTTAACAAGAATTTGCATTTCTTTTGCTGTAGTGATTTTTGGTTGAGTAAATGTACCATCTACATAACACATTTTACAATAATCATTACTTTCACTTCCATCCTTTTCAGTTCCTTTATTAAATAGCTCATGCATTTTAGGAAGCATACAACTCTGACAAAATTTATCAAATCTCATATAATGCTCTTTTTTGTTAATCTAATTTTCTAGTCCAAGTAGAAGATCTACCAATAAATGAAAATCCAATATACCCTCTTAAGTCAAGTGTATTTTCATCAGCAAGCGTAATCATTCCGCTATAATCTTTTCCTTTCTTAGGATCGTACAAGTTTCCATCATCCCAAATATTACCTTCAATATGAGTAAAGTTATTCATCATAACCATTCCAAGTCTTGCTCTATTTCTTAATTTTTTATCTGGATTTAAAGGATCTGTTTTAGGGTTTCCATTATCATCATTTGGAAATTCCATCCATGTAATTTTACCTGAAATTGTGGAGCCATCTTCATAAAGAGTAATAACAGCATCTTTTTCGGCATTATACCATTCTCCCACTACATCTGCATTTGTTTGTGCAAAAGCAAAAACTGAACTCACAGCTAATGCGATTAATAAAATTGTCTTTTTCATAATATTTATTTTTTGTTAAAAATAGTAAAATTTATTTTATCCTGAGAGGTTTGTGAGCATTCTCATCTTTTGACAACATTTTACTCAACTGTACAACACTTACATGATCAACAACATACTCTTCTAATCCCAAATTTAACTTTATATCTACAACATTAAAAATATCTTTATTTTCATCTGTTATTTTCGGATGAAAAACTTCAAAATCTTCAAAACTAAGGCATTTTACAACTTTTACAACTGTTAATGAATACAGGCTATCATCCTCAAAGTAATTTAAATAATAAAAATTTCCTCTTTTTTTTACAATCAAGTTTTTGCCTAAGGTATCCTCCCCAATAGCATTTAAAGTTACAACTATAGTGTCAGTAAAAGTATAAGTTCCTTGCAGATTTTCTGGAATTTCAGTCAAAGCTTTTACTCCTTCAGGTTGTGGCTTTACAAATGAAACATTTGTGCAAGATGCTAAAGTTAAAACTACAGCAATGAAAGAAATTAATTTTCTCATAATTAAATTGTATTGATTAATATTGGTAAAACTAAACAACACAACACAAAGTATTATGCTAAGCATAATACTTTGTCATTCACTAAATAATAAGCTATTTTTTACGGAAATAAATTTGGATAGGAACTCCTGAAAAATCAAAATGTTCACGCAATTGATTCTCAATATAACGCATATATGGCTCTTTAATATATTGAGGCAAATTAGCGAAAAATACAAAAGTTGGTGTTTCAGTTGGTAATTGCATACAATACTTAATTTGTATGTATTTACCTTTTGTTGCTGGTGGCGGATGATGACCAATAAGAGGTAACATCACTTCATTAAGTACAGAAGTTGCAATTTTTTGAGTTCTATTTTTATGTACCTGAATTGCAGTTTCCAATCCTTTAAGTAATCTTTGTTTCTCTAATGCAGATACAAATACAATAGGAACATCAGTAAAAGGAGCAATTTTCTTTTTAATCTGCTCTTCCGCTTTTTTAGCAGTCTCAGTTGATTTATCAAGTAAATCCCACTTATTTACTAGAATAACAATTCCTTTTTTATTCCTATCAGCAATATGAAATATCCTTTGATCTTGTGCTTCAAATCCTCTTTCAGCATCAATTACATGTATGCAAATATCAGAATGTTCAATAGCTCGAACCGAACGCATTACAGAATAAAACTCTAAATCCTCATGTACATTTTTCTTCTTTCTAAGTCCTGCAGTATCTACTAAAGTAAAGTCAAATCCGAATTTATTATAGTTTGTATTTAAAGAATCACGAGTTGTACCCGCAATATCAGTAACAATATTTTGCTCTTTTCCAATCAAAGCATTTATAATTGAAGATTTTCCAACATTTGGTCTTCCAATTACTGCAAATTTTGGCAATTCCGAATCATCAAATTCTAAATCATCATCAAAATTCTTAACCAATTCATCAAGTACCTCACCAGTGCCACTCCCACTTATTGATGAAACGGGAATATAATCGCCTAAACCTAAATTATAGAACTCAACTGCTTCTTCTAAGAGTTGAGTATTATCAACTTTATTTACAGCAAGAACCACTTTTTTATTTGTTTTTCTGAGTAGTTTAACTACTGCCTGATCCAAGTCAGTAATTCCAGATTTTGCATCAACAATAAACAAAATCACATTTGCCTCATCAATAGCTAATTCAACTTGTTTTCTGATCTCTGCCTCAAAAATATCATCACTCCCTTGAACATAACCACCAGTATCAATCACTGAAAATTCTCGCCCACTCCAGTCTGCTTTACCGTAATGTCTATCACGAGTCACTCCACTTGTTTGATCTGTAATTGCTTGTCTACTCTCAGTGAAACGATTAAACATTGTTGATTTCCCAACATTTGGCCTCCCTACTATTGCTACAATATTACTCATTATTCGTATCCGAATTTTTTTAACTGCTGATTATCATTTCTCCAGTTCTTTTTTACTTTTACTGGAGTTGCTAGAAATACTTTCTTATCAAGCATCCTCTCTATATCTCTTCTTGCTTCTGTCCCTATCCTTTTTAATCCCATTCCTTTATGCCCTATAATAATACCTTTTTGGCTTTCACGCATTACATAAATAATAGCTCTAATTTTGATAATATCTTCTTCCTCAAAAAACTCTTCCACTTCAATTTGTACAGAATAAGGAATTTCTTTTTTATAATGTTTTAATATTTTTTCACGTATAATCTCTTCAATAAAAAAGCGTTCAGACTTATCAGTAATTGCATCCTTATCATAATATGGAGGAGAAACTGGCAACATTTCAACTAATTTTTCCTTAATCACATCAAGATTAAAGTTATTCAAAGCAGATATTGGTAAAAGCTCAGCATTTGGCAACTCAGCTCCCCACCTTTGCATTTCCTGTTCAACAAAATCCTGCTTAGCCAAGTCAATTTTATTCAAAAGCATTAAAACTGGAACTGAGGTTTTCTTTAATCTTTCAAAAAGCTTTTGATCCTTCAAACCTTTTTCACCAACTTCAATCATATAAACAAGTACATCAGCATCTTGAAAGGCTGAATACACAAAATTCATCATGTTTTCTTGCAACTTATAAGCAGGATCAATCACTCCTGGGGTATCGGAAAATACAATCTGATATTCTTTTTTGTTTAAAATCCCCAAAATCCTGTGGCGAGTTGTCTGTGCCTTTTGCGTAATAATAGAGAGTTTTTGCCCTATTAAAGCGTTCATTAAGGTAGATTTACCTACATTAGGATTGCCAATTATATTTACATATCCTGCTTTGTGTTCCATTTTGCAAATAAACGAAAAAAGGGCTAACCAATTGGCTAGCCCTTCATTATAATTTTAGTGTTTTTATTTGCCCAAATTGAATCCAACCATTACAGAAATTCTAGCTCCAGTTGGGTGAGTTACAGAGTATTTTGGAGAAGTTTCTACCTCAAGACTTCCCATATAATCTCCGTTCTCATCATATTCAGCAATATATTCATATTCTGCATCATAATCATAAGTTTTATTCATACTAGGCACATAAGCAATATTTACTGGAACATTCAATTTTCCAAACTTTAATGTTTTACCAATCCCAATTACCATTGCAATGCCCCCTAAAGATAAATTTGGACCTGCCGCCAATTCAAAACCACTTGCAGTTCTTAAACCAACCATAGATGAAACTGATGGTAAAAAAAATCCTTTTTCCATACCACCTACTAAGGCAATCCACTCAACTAATCCTACTACATCTCCACCATCTAAAAAACGACTTTCCCATTGCCATCCATATTGAGACATAATAGCTCCATATTTTCCTGTTGACCCAGACCATTCACCTCTAATAGAAGGTTCACCATCATCTGGGAAAAAGGGAACATCTTTTCTTAAAAGGCTAGCCAAAGAACCTGCTTGAACCATAGTAATACCAACTCTTGGCCCTGCTAATTTATCTACTTGAGCATCTACAGATAAAATAGAAACACATAATAAAACTATTGTAATAATTTTTTTCATTTTTTTTATTTTCTAATATGCAAAACTAAAATCTTCAGCTGTAAATATAATAATCCCAATTAAAAAAGGCAAAAGTAAGCCTGCAAGCCATCCCCACGCTAGTGAACCTCTAAAATTCTTCTTATTTATAAATAACAGCAATAATGGCAACCCAAAAAGAAACATCATCCAAAAAGTAAGAATTCCTATCATAAAAGCAACTGTATCTAGTTTAAATTTATCTGGATCTGCTTCTGTTAATAGCATTTGTGATTCAACAGGAAAAGCTGCAAAAGCAGCTAATCCTATAAAACTTAATAACGATAATACTCCAATCTTTTTCATAATGCTAAAATAGTTTATTTACTCAAGTTAAAACCAACCATAAGTGAAATTCTAGCGCCAGAATTATAAGAATATTCAGTGTAAGATTGATCAACCTCATTATACCAACTACTTTGAACCTCCTTACCTGGCATAAACACTAAATTTACTGGCAAGTTTAAACTTCCTGATTTGAAATTCTTGCCAATAGCAAAAACCATTCCAACTCCTGATAAAGACAAACTTGGACCAACTCCAAACTCTAATCCACTTGATGTTCTAGCACCAATAACTGATGTTAAAGATGGGAGAAATTTTCCTTGCTCCATTCCAGCAACTAAAGCAACCCACTCAACTATTCCCACTACATCTCCTCCTCCATCAGCAAAACGACTTTCCCATTGCCAACCATATTGTGTCGTAAAAGCATCTCCTGTTTCACCAAGTGGTTGCTTTTCCTCATCAACGTAACTAAAGCCCTTATGCAGAAAGTCTGCTGTAGAACCTGAAGAAATAAAAGTCATTCCAACTCTTGGACCTGCTAGTTGTTGAATTTGTGCGCTAGCTGTAAGCAATACAAGTCCTAATGTTAATGTTAATAATACTTTTTTCATAATTTTTATTTTTAATGATTAATTATGAGCAAAAATAAAACAGTCAAAATTAAATACTATGCTAAGCATAGCATCTAGCTACTTACAAGATGTACACACCTACTTAATAGCCTCTAATTGCACAGCAGCCTTTTCCCACTCAGCTTCCAATTTTTGTAGTTTTTGCTGATTTTTCTCGTATTCTGCAAAAAAACCATCTTTTTGTGATAATTCTTTAAATTTTTCAGGAATAGCCAAATCAGCATCTATTTGCATTTGGAGTTTATCTAAATTTTCAATCTCCTGTTCCAACTTGCTCACCCTATTTTGCAATTTCTTTATTTTTTTCTTACGAGCTTTCTGGTTAGCATAAGACAATTGAACACCTGACTTATCTTGCTTTGTATTCTTTTGCTCTTTTTGTGAACTTTCTAATTGTTTAAAATTCTCTAAATCCTTTTCATCCAAAAAAGTATCTATATCACCAATATATTCTTTAATATTTTGACTTTTGAATTCATATACTTTTTCAGTAAGCCCCTGCAAAAACTCTCTATCATGCGAAACAACAATTAAACTTCCATCATATTTTGCTAATGCTTTTTTCAACAGTTCCTTTGATGTAATGTCCAAATGGTTTGTTGGTTCATCCATTATCAAAAGATTATAGGGCTCTAATAGTAATTTACAAAGTGCAACTCTAGCTCGCTCCCCCCCTGAGAGAACTTTAACTTTCTTTTTTACCTCATCATTACTGAATAAGAAAGATCCTAAAATTGACCGTACTCTTGCTGAAGTATCCTCGGTTGCTGCCTGTTCAATTGTTTCAAGTACTGTTAGATTCTCATCCAAAAATTCAGCTTGATTTTGAGCATAATAACCCATTTTAACTTGATGACCAAGCTCAATATCTCCATCAAATTCAATCTCATTAACTATCATCTTTGCTAAAGTAGATTTACCCTCACCATTTTTCCCAACAAAAGCAATTTTATCACCCTTTACTATCTCTAAATTAACTTTATCAAGAACTTTTAAATCATTAAAACTCTTTGAGGCTTCATCAATTTTTAAACTTATTTTACCTGAATGAGGAGCAGGTGGAAAACGAAACTGCATACGAGCTACATCTTCTTGCTCTATCTGAATAATTTCTAACCTTTCTAGTTTTTTTATTAAAGTTTGAGCGAAAGCTGCTTTATTCTTTTTTGCTCTAAATTTATTAATCAGAACTTTTGTTTCTTCAATAAATTTATCTTGGTTTTTCTTTGCCTGAATTTGCTTTAAAACTCTGTCTTCTCGCAAAGTTAAATACTTAGTGAAAGATGCTTTATAATCATTAATTGATGAGAACGCAACCTCAATAGTTCTATTTGTGGAAGCATCTAAAAACAACCTGTCATGAGAAACTAAAACCACTGCTCCACTATAGTTTTTCAACCACCTTTCCAACCACATTATTGACTCAATATCCAAGTGATTAGTAGGTTCATCCAACAATAATAAATCAGGTTTCATTAAAAGAATTTTGGCTAATTCTATCCTCATTCTCCAACCACCACTAAATTCAGTAGTTTGTCTTTCAAAATCATACTGAGTAAAACCTAATCCTGATAAAACCTGGTTGATTTCTGCAGCGGTATCATTTCCTCCGGCCATTCTAAATCTTTCTTCCAACTCATTAAATTCATTGATAATGTCTAAATAAGCCTCACTTTCATAATCTGTACGCTCAGTCAATTTTTTATTTGCATCATTCATTCTGGTTTCAACATCATTTAAAAATTCAAAAGCAGTTTGAGCCTCTTCAAGAACAGTTCTTCCATCCTCAAATTCTAAATCCTGCCTTAAGAATCCAACAATTAAACCATTTGGCACAGACACATTACCACTATTAGGAGTTAAGTCTTTAGCCAACACCTTTAATAAGGTAGATTTTCCTGCCCCATTCTTGCCTGTTAATCCAATTTTATCTCCTTTATTTACCATAAAAGAAATGTCTTTAAAGATGTCCTGCCCTCCAAAATACAGAGATAAATTATTTACTGAAACCATGGCGCAAAAGTAAACTTTTTACACACTAAAAATAATTTTATAAGAATGATTGCAGAATTAATTTATTGCAGTACATTTGCAATCCTAAATCGCGGGGTGGAGCAGTTGGTAGCTCGTTGGGCTCATAACCCAAAGGTCGCAGGTTCGAGTCCTGTCCCCGCTACTAAAACAATTAAACGGTTATACTTTTATAAAGTGTAACCGTTTTTTAATTTATACATTTGAAGACTTAATAATTTAAACTACCTATTTAATACATCTAAAATTAATTTTTTTCTAAAATCTTTATATTCATTTTTATAGATCGTAATAGTGATTAAATAAATCGCTCTTAATACCAAAATTAATAAATTGAGTTTGCAGCTTTCCATCATCATTTTTAAAATCCCGCAAAGTAACACCTAGATTTATTTTAAAATTTGTTTTTGGATTAAGAATATAAGAAATATTAAAAAATTTAACATTAACAGTTGTTAAATTACCTTGATACATGTTAATTCCAAAGTCAGCTGGTCGATCACTATAACTAAGATATACATTACTGCCATAAGAAAAAGGTTCGCCTTTTATATCTCCACCATATTTTGAGAAAATTATTTTTCCATCAATTATAAAATTTTTCCAATTATAGTTTAAAAGGAATAGTAATTCAGTAAAGTTAGAACCTAAAGGATGTGCTAACGGTTGGTTATAATGTGCATAATTTTGCTGGGTATTAAAATGCGAATACGTATATGGCCTAGCCAGATTATACTCAGATTGTAGAGTTAAATTATCTACACTAAATGCATTAAATATTTTATAGCCTAATTGATATCCATATTTATTCGCCCAATAACCATTATTAGATTTTATCTCCCTTAAAGTGAACTCATCTAGCAATAACTGACCATATAAATAAGATGAAAAAGGTAATTTGTATTTTAGATTTACACCTACTAAAACGTTACCAGAAGACCCTACAGAAAACTCTACGGGTCTAAGCATTACTATTGGATTCAAATAATTAACATCAAAACCACTACTTCCTGGCGCATGATCCATACGCCAAACAACAGCCTCAAACAAACTTAAACTCAATCTCTTTGTAGCATTCAAACTTAAATAATGAGATGACATGTACTTTTTTGGATAACCCATCTGATCCTTATTATCAACACTATGAGTTGTAAAATAATTGATGTCCATAAACTCAGTATACAAATTAGTATATTGCACTTTCCCAAAGGTTGTTTGAATCCTTAAAAAAGGATAATTAAAAGTATTATCGGACAACAAAAGTGAACGATAGCCATCACCTATAAAATGTTTTCCGTGCCCAACTTGAACTGCAAACATCTTATTTGCTCTATAAGTTACATAGCCAGAAGACATAGCGTAATCAAAACCAGTTTCTTTAAAATCTCGTGCATATCCTTGCCCTGGAACTATCTTATTTTTCCTTATAAAAGCATCAATATAATTTGGAAAAACTGCTTGATTTTCAGCAAATGAAGTATAGAAAGAGATAGTTTTCCCTAAATCACCTTCTACAATAATTCCTCTTGTATTCACAAAAGTCCCAAGCCCTTCAATTGATTCTTTGCCTATAGAAAAATTAATAATTGGAGATGCTGAAACTTTATAATCATCACCATTCATAATTATTAAATGCTCAGAAAACATTTTTCTAAAAAGCCAATTCTGATAAATATATGAAAATTTATTTTCTAATATTGAGTCAGTATTAAAGTTTAAATCTGACTTAATAAGAGGTTTGAATGAAGTCTGATAATTAGCATCATTACTGTAAATTAAATGATTAAAATTAGTAGAATAATCATTTCCTAAAAAAAGATTCGTATGCTGTGCATTAGCTAAATTAAAAGCTAAAAAAAATAAACAAAAAATTAATATTTTCATTTTCTTTTTCTCAGAATATAAAATGGAATAAGAAGAATAAAGTAGCTGAAAAGTGCCAAAATAGCAATACTTATATTAACATTGAGTTCTAATAAAAAGTATGACCCGAATATTAGAAAAACGCTCATAAAATACAATATTAAAGCAGTTCTTTTATGTCCACAACCTAAATCTAATAAAGCATGATGAATATGATCCCTTCCTGGTCTAAATGGCCCTACTGCTTTTGATATTCTTACAATAAAAACTCTTAATGAATCAAACAGTGGAATTGCTAAAAAAACTATCGCCATTAATGGGCCTTTATTAGGTAGTTTAAAATCCTCAGTTATTAATCCATACTTTATTGTATTTATTGCTAAAACTGATAAAATCATACCGACAACCAATGATCCCGTATCACCCATAAATATTTTTGCAGGATTAAAATTATATCTTAAAAAGGCTAATAAAGCACCTGCCAATGTAAATGCAATTAAGGCCATATCATTTTGCTCCATTATTAAGGCAACAGCTCCAAATGAAAGAGATGCAATCAAACCAATTCCTCCAGCTAAACCATCAACACCATCAATTAGATTAAAACCATTTGTAATAACAATTACCACAAAAATAGTGAAAGATAAACTTGCCCAAATTGGCAAATCATACACACCTAAAACTCCATGCATATTATCAATCTGTACGTCAGCACAAAAAATGAGAATCAAAGTAGCAATAATTTGACCTATTAACTTTTTAAAAGCAGTAATTTGTCGTATATCATCAATTAAACCAACAATAAAAACAATTAAAATACTCACTAAAATGTACTGAATATATTCTACATCTGCCCAAAATAATAATGAGAAAATAACACCCGTAAAAATAGCAATCCCACCAAAAAATGGGGTACTGCCCTGATGGGAAGCTCTATCTCCTCCATTATCAAAAACCTTTAACTTTTGAGCAAAGT
>Ga0209534_10001387_pt1 | contig 25582 bp, 18 predicted proteins | sample COG_07_FD_184751 | JGI IMG/M metagenome (GOLD analysis project Ga0209534, IMG submission 184751) | Pelagic Microbial community sample from North Sea - COGITO 998_met_07 (SPAdes) (version 2) | ecosystem: Environmental > Aquatic > Marine > Neritic zone/Coastal water | place: Helgoland, sampling...
CCAAGTATCCAGATTTAAATGGATACCTAGACCTGATTCTAAACATAAAGTTTTTGATGTGTTACAACCTGCAATTAGATATGCTAAAAATGATTGCTTAGATTTACCTGATGTAATGTATCAAACGAGAGAAATACCTTTAACACCTCAAGCACTTTCTTACTATAGAGCACTTAAAACAGAAATGCTCATTGAAACAGGAGGAGAGTCTGTAACCGCAGTCAATGCTGCGGCAGGATTAAATAAGCTATTACAAATATCAGGTGGAGCAGTTTATACTGACGACAGAAAAGTTATAGAGTTTGATATTAAACCAAGATTAAATGCTCTACTAGAAGCTATAGAAGAAACCGAACATAAGATATTAGTATTTGTTCCTTATCGTCATACAATACAATTAGTACAAAACTATTTAACAGATAAAAATATAACAACTGAATTAATACATGGAGACGTTACGGCAAATGAACGTGCCTCTATAATTAATAGATTTCAAACTTCCGATAATCCTAGAGTGTTAGTGGTTCAACCTCAGTCTGCATCACACGGAGTAACTTTAACTAAAGCTAATGTAGTTGTGTTTTGGTCTCCTGTTATGTCTGTTGAAGTATATCTTCAATGTATAGCTCGAATTGATAGAGTAGGACAAAAGAATAAAATGACTGTAGTGCACTTACAGGGATCTGATGTAGAGAAAAGGATGTATGGAATGCTTCAGGGTAAGGTGGATTCCCACACAAAATTAGTAGACTTATACAGAGAGGAGTTAGATTCATGAATAAAATAGAGAAATTAGAAAGGGAAAGAACAGACTTAAAGAACAAATATTATGAAGAAACAAAAGCAATAACTGAGAAAATAAGACAAGCACAGTGGGTAAAAAGAAAAGCAACTTTTGATGCGCGCGAAAAGAAAAAATTATTGGTGGCAAAAAGAGATGAGCAGATTAAAGAAGAATATGATAGGGGAGAAATTACACATAAAAAACTAGGAGCTAAATATAATTTGTCTGGCTCAAGAGTTCATTGCATCATACAAGCAGTTGAGCGACGACAGCGAGCTCAAAGAATTTGGAAACAAAAACGCAAAGAAATAAAGGGGTTAAAAAAAGAGTTACAAGATGGTAATAATGATACAACTCCGTTCGGACATAAACTTGCAACTTATGACATTTATTTTTTAAACATAGGTGTTAGAGCGTCGAATTGTCTTATAGCGGAACAGATTTATACTATTGGTAGCTTAATTCAAAAGAGCGAAAGGGAGTTATTGAGGGCACCTAACCTAGGTAGAAAGACTTTAAATGACATTAAGTATACATTGGATGATTGGGGACTTAAATTAAATACAAAATTATATTCATATAGAGGGGAGATAGAAAATGGCAGTTAAATTAGAAGAATTAGTCAAAGCGTATATTGCAATTCGTAATAAACGTGACGCTAATGCAAGAGAGTTCAACGCTAAAGATTCAGAATTAAAAGCGGAACTTGCACAGTTAGACCAAGTAATGCTGAGCTCATGTAACGAGATAGAAGCTGATAGTATAAAAACTAACAGTGGAACAATCATAAAAACTACGAAAGAGAATTTTGTATGTGGTGATTGGGATAATTTTAAGCAGTACGTCATGCAAAACGACGCAATCGAATTATTACAACAACGCTTACATCAGACTAATTTCAAAGAGTTTTTAAGCAACCGAACAGATGAGGGACTTCCTCCAGGAATTAGTAGTATGAAGGAGTTTCAAATCGTAGTTCGCAAACCAAGTAAATAACTTAAAGGAGAAATATATTATGGCAACAACAGATAACACTATTACTACACCCAAAGGTATTGCACAGTACCCTTGGTTATCTAAACCCGATACTAAATTTTCAGAGGAGGGCGAGTACAAAGTAAATGTAATATTAGGTAAAGAAGAAGCACAACCTATGATTGATACAATCAATACTATATTTGCAGAAAATGTTCAAGCTGAAACTAAAAAAGCAAAAGGCAAAGAAGTGAAAACTTCTAACCCACCTTATGCAGATGAACTTGATGATGACGGAAACCCTACAGGTAATGTTATTCTTAAGTTCAAATCTAAAGCAGCTTATCCTCCTGCTATCTTTGATTCAAAAGGCACACTCATGAAAGAAAGTAATATATGGGGTGGTTCTGAAATTAAAGTGAATGGCTATGTAGCACCTTATTTTACGAGTATGGTAGGTGCAGGTGTGGCTCTTAGACTTAGAGCAGTTCAAGTAATTCAGTATGTAGAAGGCTCTCAAGGTGCAGGAAGATTTGGCTTTGAAGAAGAAGACGGAGGATTTGTACAAGAAACTCCTGAAACTTTTGAAGAAGTAGTTGCAACTACTGAAGCACCTAAAGTAGAAGAACCTACTGTTAGAAAAGAAGCACCTAGTAGTATAGATAAGTCTGATGATATATCAGGTATTATTGATAAATGGTCTACCAAAGACTAGGGTAGTCATGGCAGATGAATTCAAAGATATATTTAAAGATAGCCAACAACCTTTAGATGCGGATACTTTAGCAGTATCAGGGGAAGATACTAAACCTCTTCATCGTCTATCACTAAATGGTAAAAAGTTTAGAAAGATGTTAGGCGGTGAAGAAGTTGCTACTGCTCCTGGTCAACATTTAAAAGTTGTAATAGTTAAGATGGCTCATACCCCCTCTCGTACTTATTATGATAAAGTATATCAAGAGGGAGTTATTTCTAGTCCTGTTTGTTGGTCTTCTGATTCTAATGTAGCAGATAAAGATGTGCCTATTGCTCAAGCTCAATCGTGTTCACAATGTAAAAATAGTATACGAGGTTCTGGTGCAAACGGTATAGGTATGGCTTGTAAGCTATCATGGAGAATAGCAGTAGTTTTAGCTAATGACTTAGAGGGTGATGTCATTCAACTTGTATTACCTGCAATGTCTTGTTTTAAAAAAGAAGCAGAGGGTAAATGGTCTTTCAGACCTTATATTCAAATGCTTGCAAACAATAGCGTAAGTGCAGGTAGAGTGGTTACTAAACTAGAGTTTGATGATAAGGTAGAAATACCTAAACTATTGTTTTCACCTGTCGCTGCGTTGAAAGAGCATGAGGTAGAAAAACTCCAATCAATATCAGAAACACCTACCGCGCTTAGGGCTATTACATTAAATGTAAAACCTCAGAATGAAGTAGATACTAACAGGCCGTCTGTACAATTTGATGTGTTTCTTGAAACACCTCCTGAACCTTCCTCTCAACAATTAAAAAGAGATGAAGAAGTTACAGATATTATTAATCGTTGGACAAATAAACAAGGGAGTTAAAATGGCAAGACCATATAGTGATAAATTTTTATTGGGTTTACAGTATGCTGACCAAAGTAAACTAGGCATACAACTAGCTCAACTATGCGTCAAGTCTAATCTACCTACAGTGTATTTAACAGATATATTTAAAGTTAGTAGACAAAGTGTGCATAACTGGTTTCGAGGGAAACCTATCAGGAAAGGACATCAGAAATTAATTTTAGAATTTATAACTATAGTCCAACTTGATTTAGATAATGATGTGCTACCTGCACGAAATTTAGCTACTGCACGGCAATACGCTAGTGATTGGATGGCAAAATGATAAACGAATTCTATAAAAAAGTTTTACCTACAGAGGGTGTCTATTGTGTAGCTACAATTAAAGACAGGGTTAAACATTATTTTGTTGAATCCGTTGAAGAAATAGAACCTAAGGTAGAAGAACTAAAAAGTAAAGAAGACCAAAACATATACATAGCTCTTGGAAGTTTTGATGGTTATAGTAGAAAAGCAGACAATGCTTTATATTTTAAGTCATTATTCATTGATTTAGATGTGGGTGAAGAAAAAGACTATTCTACAAAACAAGAAGCTGAAGAAGCTTTAGATAAATTTATAGAAGATAATCATTTTCCCCGCGCACTAAAATTAGATTCAGGTAGAGGAATTCATGCTTACTGGATATTGAATGAACAGATCGCTAAATCTCAATATGTATCATATTCTGAAAAACTCAGAGACTACTGTTTAGACAAAGGTTTACGAATAGACAGAGCTGTTATGGCTGACCCTGCAAGAATTATGAGATGTCCTAATACTTTAAACATGAAAGATAATCCCCCTACTCAAACTAAACTTATAAGCCGGGAGATACCTACGTATGATATAGAAGACTTTAAAACATATTTAGGAGAAGTCAAAACATCTCTTGACAATATACTAATAGAAGCTAAAGGACCTCTAACAGAAGACCAGAAAAGTATTTTAAAGTTAGACAATTTTCAGTCTAATTTTAAGACTATTGCTATAAAAAGTTTAAAAGATAAAGGGTGTGGTCACATAAAACAAATGATAACTGACCCTAATAATATTTCTGAACCTTTATGGTATGCAGGATTATCTATAGCTCAACACTGTGATGATAGGAACACGGCAATACATAATTTATCTGAAGGACATAGAGACTATAATAAAGAAGTAACTGAAAGAAAGGCTAATCAAACACAAGACAAACCTCAATCATGTAAAATCTTTAATGAATTAGTAACAGGAGTTTGTGATAAGTGTGAACATCAAGGTAAGATAACAAACCCATTAGCTCTAGGAAAAGAATTCAAACCTGCACCTACTACAGGAGAAATGGTTACATCTACTAAAACAGGACTGGTAGGACTGCCTAAAGACTTAGGTCCATTTAGATATGGTAAGAACGGAGGTATATATTTTCAACCCCCCGTAGTGTATGACGAAGATGGAAATGCTCAAGCTAAAGACCCCATATTAGTTTCTACTTATGATTTGTATCCTATCAAAAGAATCTACAGTGTGCATGATGGTGAATGTTTATTAATGAAGGTTCACTTACCTAATGACCCTGAAAGAGAGTTTATGCTACCCATGAAAAACCTATATGCACTAGATAAGTTTAGGGAAATTATTACTAGTGTGGGTATTATATATAACCCTAACAACCAACAAGGAAAATATTTAATGACTTATTTATATGAATGGGGACAATACCTCATAGCAAAAGACAGAGCTGAAATTATGCGTATGCAAATGGGGTGGACTCCTGACAAAGAAGCTTTTGTTATTGGTTCACAAGAAATAACTAAAACAGGTGAAGTATTAAATAGCCCTACGTCTCCTTTGTGTAGAAGTATAGCTAAACACTTAGTGCCTGTAGGTTCATATGAAACTTGGAAAGAGGCAGTTAATAAACTTAACACCCCTAGTTTAGAACTACACGCTTTTACTTTATTAGCAGGTCTAGGTTCTGTGCTTATGAACCGTACCCCTACAAGCGGAGTTACTATATCTTTAACAGGAGATTCAGGAGCTGCTAAAACAGGTGCATTGTATGGCAGTTTATCTCTATGGGGTAACCCTAAAGATTTATCTGTGTTAGAAGCAACTGAAAATGGAATGACAGGTAGATACTTAGCCCTACATAATTTACCATTTGGGTTAGATGAAGTAGGTAACACACACGGAAGAATTCTGTCTCAATTAATTCATAAAATATCTCAAGGTAAATCTAAAATTCGTATGCAGGCATCAGTCAATGCTGAACGAGAGCATGAGATGTCAGCTTCATTGATAGCTATTTTTACTTCTAATCATTCTCTTTATGATAAGTTGAGCACTATAAAGAAAGACCCTAACGGTGAAGTAGCTAGATTAATTGAGTTTAGTATGCGTAAACCTCAGTTGTTTATAGACAACCCTAGTAGTGGTATAGAAATCTTTAATACTTTTCGTACTAATTATGGATGGGCAGGTCCAGACTTCATACAGAACCTTTTTAAATATAGTGAAACAGAGCTGATCTCTTTAACAGACAAGTGGACTAAAAAATTCAAAGAAGACTTTGGAGACGATACAGTCTATAGGTTTTATGAGAGTTTAATTGTAGCTACTTTCACGGCAGGTGAGATAGCCCTAAAAGCAAAGATAGTTGATTTAGAACTAGACAGAATATATAAACGTGTAGTAGGCGAGATGATTAACATTAGAGATAATGTCATTAGAATTAATAGCGTAGACTACGAAAGTGTATTAGGTGAATATATCAATGCACACCAGACAGGCATACTTGCACTAGAAAATAATCAAGTAACTATGGAACCTAGAAGTAATCTAGTAGTAAGAGCTGATTTAGACAAAGCACTAATCTATATAGAGAAGAAACACTTTAGAACATATCTTACAGAGAACGGTGTTAGTACAAATGAGTTTGTATTTCAAATGAAAGAGAAAGGATACACAATAAAAGATAAAAAATTAAGGATGGGTACAGGGTGGAAACCTGCTACAGGGTTTAGTCCTGTGACTGCAATAGAAATAGATACTACTAAGTTTTTAGATGACTTATTAAAGGAACAGAACTCTGAATCTACATGATGAATTAGAATGGGTGTTCCCTTTTGAGAATATGAGTAGGGGTGAAAGTTTTTTTATTCCTACTACTAAACCCTCCCCTGTTTTGCATGCAATAGAGTCAGGGGCTAAACGGGCTAATGTAAAAGTTAAGGTGTTTATAACTGTTAAGAATAAATGCTTAGGTGTAAGAGCTTGGAGACTTTCTTAACTATTCCATATTATTTATTTCTACTTGGTTAGTAAATTGTCTCATCACTGCCATAATTTGTATTTTGATGTTTTCTATTTCTTCTAGTCTTTCTTCTTCAGACATTCTAGTTCCGTCATCTCTAAATCCTAGTTTGTAAGACTTTTGTATTTTATATAACCTTTTTAGTTCAGCTTCTGTTACTTTTAAATCATTAATACTTTGTAAATTAGCTGCGTTCTCATATTCAAAATCTGAAAGAGTTCTTCCTTTACTATCTACATATCGACTATCTCTTTTAAAATCTTCATAAGTAGCACTAATGTTTTTTAATTTTTTAGATACAGTTGAATACCTATCTCTTTCAATAGGAACTCGTTTAGTAAAAAATTGTTTAAATAACAAAGTTTTATTTTTAGCAGATTCTAAATCAGTTATTTCTCCTGAACCTGCAAGGGTAGTCACTATTCTAGCAAACCCATCTATATATGCATTAGCTCCAAATGCAAGTAAGGCGGGGTCTACATTCCATGAACCTTCTTCATTAAACCTTGAATTTTGATTTACAAACTCTGCTATAAATCTATATAGCTCATCTGTATTCATTGAACCCCCATAGGCTCCTCCAACAGTAGTAGCTCTTTGTCTAGTTATTTGATAGCCAAAAGTATTTGTATTTGCTGTGTATTCTATGAAAGGTCGAACTATACTCGGTGCTATAGAATCTAGGAAATAAAACACGGGATCATCTGTCAGTTTAGACCTGGATACAGGGAGAGGTAAAAAGTTATCCATAGCTATATTGTTCATATTACTAAACAAGTCATAAATATCAAAGTCAGTAGGAACTCTAGGATTGTTTGGACCGCCGTATTTACTATCAACAAAAGATGCTAACTGCACTCCCATAGCAGGCCAACCCATGTTACCAAAGCCCCAATGTAGTTGTAACATAGTATCTCCGGTATCTTTTTTAATACCTAATGTATCTTGAGCTGTTTCAGGTAACCAATTAAGAGGTATTCTAATATTTCTAGTCCATCTATCCATACTATCTTGTTTAAATTTTTTCTGTTCTTCTTCATCTCCTAAACTTGCAAGCACTGTCCATAACGCATATCCTAATCCTCCTCCTCCAAGTATAACCGCCCAAGCTCTTAAACTTTCTCCCTTAAATGTTTTTAGTGCTTTTTGTTTATATTCAGGGTTTAATAAAAGTTTAGGGTCAAGTGAATTAAGATAGGCTTTTTCTGAGGTGTATGCAGGTGCTATAGCTCTTACATTAACAACTGCACTAGTCATAGAAGGTTTGAAGAACATATAGAAAGCGCCGTAAAATGCACTAGATGTACCTGCTTGCTCAAAGTTAGCTAAATTTTTAACCATAGCCGACACAGTATCATCTAAACCTTCTTTTATATTATTATATTCTTTGGTCCCTGGCGCAGGATTTCCAGCTTGATTTAAATATTTTTTTAATACTACAGGTCTTAACGCTTGATTTGCAGAACCTCTTACTGCTAACTCAAAAGTATTAATCCAAGCATCAAATATTCTAGTAAGAAATGTTGTATTTAATACTCCTTGTTTTGACATTACGTCTCTAGTTAAAAATTCAGCATCGCTTGCACTAGACACTCCTCTTAAGTATGAAATCATACCTCCAGATAGTAAATATCTTGCAAGAGTATTTTCATATTTTCCTTCTGGTGTTTTAAGTCCTTTTCTTACAAGAGCTATATCACCTCGGTTCATAGCTCTTACATATTTCCATGTGGTAATAAAATTTCCTTTAAATACTTGACCTAAAATTTCAGATATATAAGGTATAACTGCAGAGGGATTTTTTATAATTAATAAAGGTATGTTAGTAAAGAAGTCTCGTTGAAAGTTAGTTAAAGCAAAAGGTATGCTAAACCTAGTGTGAACTTGACCAAACATAGCGGTTGCTCTTGCTAGCATAGTCATAGCTTTACCTATATTATTTTGCACTCCTTTAATTGCTGTTACCATATCGGGACTAGTAATTTTTATAACATCTACTGTACCATCAAGTTTAAAGTTTAAAACAATATTTCCAGCTTTGAGTTCAGATTGTAATTTTTTATCCTGAGCTATTTTATATCTTTCATCAAATGTAAAAGTTTTATCAAACTTTAAAAAATCAACTTTAGGTTGTGCAACTGTTTTTTTTCTAATTGTTTTTTTATCATCAACTTCAATATTTATTGTAGCTTGAGATAATTTAGATATTGCATCAGTATAAAATCTTATTCCGTGTCTCATAGCTGCTATCGAACCGTCTGCAGATGTTTGAGCTATAACATTATTAACTGATGATTGTTGTCCGCCTGAAAATCTATCCTCAACTCCTGGGTTTGTATCTCTTGAAGGTAAATCTTTTTCTAAGAAATTTGAGTCTTGTACTTTGTGAAAGTTTTTATCTTTTGGATTTTTTCTTTTAAGAGATTTGTAATATTTAAATCCCATAAAGTCAATAATATTACTTGCTTGAGGAGGTACAAAACCATTTCCTTTATTTACTTCTTTAATACCATTATTTGCAGCTCGTATTCTTTCAGCTAACTGTAAAAAAGCATCACGTTTTGCTTTATCTAATACTACATTTTTGTTTTCTTGTAGTTGTTGTTCAGTCATAGGGCTTAAAGTAGCATCATAGTTCAACCCTAATTTTGTTAAAATATTTCGAGCTGCAACTTGTGAAGGTATATTTTTCTTTGTATCTTTATTATTTACTCCTAATGTACCAGAAGAATATTGTATAGACATAGGATCGAAAGCATCTTTTGTAGCTCGACCACCTATTTTACCTTCTCCTGCAACACCTACTATATATGGAGTGCCTTTTTTAAATTTACTAAGAGCTAATTTTTGTTCTGAAGTTATAAGTTTATCAAGAAACTCTCTTAATTTTGCTATTTCATCAGTGGCACTTTGGTCTATAGATTGTTGTTCTGTAGCTGCTGATAGTCTATCTAATATAGCTTTTCTAAGTTCTGAAGAAGACCCTGTCCAAGGTTTTATAACACCATTTAAATCTTTCCATTTAGGTATATTAATTGTGTTATCAGTTCGCACAGGCATATTAATTACAAATAACCATCTAGCTCTGTCATACTCACCCATTGCTTCATAGTACATATCCACCATTTTTTGAGTAGCTCTTTCTTTTAAACCCATAACAGATTTAAAGTTTTCATAAGACAGATACATGTTATTTATAAATCCTTCAATCATCTCTTTAAATATTGCAGAAGCTTTACCATTAATAAGAGTTTGTTGAGTATCTATATTTTCGTCTTGCGGAAGTATGCCACCCTCGTCAAGTTTTTGCATAGCCTTTTTAATTTTTATGTTTACATCTTGGAATTTTTGAATTATTTCTGAAAATCGTTCGTTCCACGTTCTATTTTTATAAAATCCTTTTTCTTTAGGTTCATTATCTAACTCATTTTCAATTTCTTTTTCTGCTAATTGATTAGCATCTTTAGTATCTTTATTCCCAAAGTTGGATATAGAGCCAGGTTTCAAACCCCCATAAATTTTGCCATAATCTTCATTTAGTATTATTTCTAGTGAGCTTTGTATAACATCTTGAACCGTTCTGTTAGCTCCAGTTCTTAATCCTAAAGCTTCCATAAAATTTGTAAAGGTTCTTACTAAATATTTTTTTATAGTTGTAGCTATACTTTCTTCACCTCGTATAGCAAGAGCTCTTGTACCTGTTATACTATTTATATAATTCTCAAACTCTTCTTCTGTTTGGCTTTCCTTTCCTTCTTTAATTCTTACATCACGATTTAATGTGTCAAGATCTATTTGTTCTTTAGCAGCAGCTTCAGCAATTGCTTTAGCTAATTCTGAACTTTCAAACATCATAGCTACAAACTCTTTTAAACTACTAGCTCTTTTAAATACAGAGTTAGGTTGTTTCTTTTTTAAAGTTTCAAATAGCTTATACTGTCTATTAATTTCAGTTACTGCTTCTTGCATAGAAGTATTTAATTTATTAAAGTTACCTTTTAGAAGAACTCTATCTAACATTGCATGTACTATTTCATGAATTACTACTGGTCCTGCTTCTTGAATTTGGTTTTGGTTTATTAACTTTAAATTTATACTTATAGTCTGAGTTTTAGGATTATATTGTCCCCTGTTTTTAATTTTACTATCTAGTTTTATTTTAATACCATCAAAAATTGCAGCAGTTACCTTGTTGCTACTTACCCTATTTATTAAGTCAGTAAAAAGTTGAGCTATTTTTTGTGATTCAAATGTTGCTTGCATGCCTTGATAATTACTTAAAACATCTAATACTTCTTGTATAGAAGCGCCATCTTTACCTATAGTTTCTTCTAATACTTTTTGTATTTCACCCATTTGTGTATTTAATTCTTGTTGAGCTAAGTCTTGCCCATCAGACCTAGCTGATTGACCTTTATAGGTAGTAGGGTCTATTTGAATATAATTTTCAATATTTCTTTTACGTTCTTCTTGTTGGCGTTCTTGTTCAGATATAGGTGGTTTAGGTATGAGTCTAGCTGTATATTTAAATCGTTCAGCACCCGGTAAATCTGTAGCAATTATATCTTGACTTTCAAGCACTTCAAAATCTGTGTTTGGTTTACCTTCATTATCTAATACAGGTTTTTTATTTTCCTTACCTACATTTTCTTTTGCAGTTTGTACAAACTCATCTCTTTCTTCTGCAGTTTCAAATCTATATTTTTTTTCTACTGCTTGACCAGGTTCAGTTGGAAGATTTCCTTGTGTACCTGGAGGGTTAGCAATTATGTTGTCAACTTCTTTATTGTATTGGTCTAATAAGCCTTCTTTTTTTAAAGCTGTTTTAAAATTTCTAAATTTAGGTAATCCAAAAGATTTACGGTTTATATCTTCTATAATAGTTTTATCTTCAATAAATTCTTGAGGTCTATTATCTGTGAAATAAGTAACCTTTTCTTTTTCAGTTACTTTTCTTTCTTTTAGTTGTTTATTATTAGCTATTCTTGCTGCTTCAGCAGGACTTATGTTTTCTTTAGTATTATTATCTTTTTTGTATTGTTTGTTAATTCTTTGGTATTCTTTTTCTAATTTTGCTTCTTTAGGTTGTCTATATTTTTTTAATAACTTACTACGTTTTGTCCTTGAACTTGTAGAATATTCTTCAGCTACAACTTCTCTTATAGCTACATCTAATACTTTTCTTTCTTGCTGTAAGGGCTTTAAACCCTCGGCCATTTGAGAGGTATCTGTAGTTTCTGCGGTTTCTTCAAAAGTAGCAGTCTCTAATATTTTAGGATTGTCTGTAAGAACTTTTTTTATTGCAGGATTTCTTAAAGAACTTTTAGAATCTGTGTTTTTAATAAAGTCTAATGTATTTTTGACATCGCTTTTTCTTGCATCAGGTCTTCTAGGAGTACTTGAAGTCCTACCCACTGATTTTCTTTTAACTTCTTCAGCTGTTTGGGTATTGGTGTCTGTAAAGTCGAGTGCTCCAGAAACCACATCCCCAACTCTATTTCCTGCACTGTCAAATCCCTCAGGTCTAGGTCCGGTGAATTTTTGAGATTGTTCATATGCAGCTTTCTCCTGTTCAAGTGTTAATACTTCTTCATCACCACTACCACCTCCTCCTAGGTCGTCTTGTAAAATTCTAAATTCTGTTTCACCTTTACTATTAATTCTTTCAACAATTTTAAATTGACCAGCAACTTTTGCAAAATCTTCATTTTCTAATAATTTTTTATATCTTGCTTCTGCTTTCTCTCGTGTTTTAAAAGATTGTTTTGATACTGTGTTAACTAAAGACATAAGGTCTTTATCTATAGCTTGAACGTTTTCGTCGTCTTCAAACATGTCAGTTGTTTGAGGGTCAGGTTCTGGAGCTGTTTCAAATTCAACCCCCTCATTCATAGACTCGTCTTCAGTATAGTCTGGCTTGTTTTTTGGGTCGTCTTGTGGAGGAGTAGTTTGATCTATATTACTATTTTCTAGAAGAAGACTAGCGCCACCACCCATTGTCATTCCTAACAAGAACCCAGATGCACCTGCTTCTGCTACTCCTTCCATAGGGTCTTTACCTAGAGCAATGTTTTGAGCCATTTGTTCTTGCATTGACTGAGGTAATTCCTCAGCAGTACCTTCTATAATAGCTGACTTAAAACCTTTTATAATTTTACTTTGAGCTTTTTGCGAAGGAACTCCGCCTGCAAGATAAGTATCTATATCTAAAGCATCAAATTTTTTACTTAATCTACCACCAAATTGACCAAATATAGAGGTAAGCAAACCACTTGTACCAGCAATCGCTGCTTGTTTACCAGACAATATGCCATCTTCAGTTTGCTGTCTAATACTTTCAGCAGTTGAACCACCAGAAACTAATCCTTCACCAGCTGCACCAGCGCCTACAGTACCTAATCCAGCTTTTCTAAGTTTATCTGCTTTTAATAATGTTTTACCTACTACACCCCCTGTAACTGTGCTAGGCAAAGATTCAAATAAAGTATCAAATAGTAAGGAGGGATTTTCTAACATGGTGCCAATAGTAGTTTTAGCTGTATCACTAAACCCTTTAGCTGCATCTATTTCTTTTCGTTGAGCTTCTTTTTTAGCTCTTAGTTCAGGGGATTTTGCTTGTTCTAGAGTTTCACCTACATCTTGTAGGGCATCAGGTAATTGTTCTTCAATATTCTCAAATAATTTACCTACAGATAAGTCTTGAATTTCTGAAGGGGCACCTAAAGCTTTTGTTGCAGCATTTATCGGAGATAAAACAAATGTATCTGCTAAGCCTGATACTACATCGGGAAGTTGAGTAACACCTTTAGCTATACTTAAAGCAGGGTCTGCAAGGTATTTTCTAGCAAAAGAAGTATCGTATTCTTCTTCAGTAGCTTCTTTAGTAATTATAGGAAAACCAAAGTCATCAACTGATTGAGTTTTTTCTTCAGTAGCTTTTTCAGTAATTATAGGAAAACCAAAGTCATCAACTGATTGAGTTTTTTCTTCAGTAGCTTTTTCAGTAATTATAGGAAAACCAAAGTCATCTACAGCCATAAGAATCCTTTGTTATTGTCTAGTATTTATTATACCACTAGGCGTTTTATATCTAGTGCCTGGAGATAAATTATCAACTTGTTCTTTACTAGTTACTTCTACCACCCCTTCACTACCACCACCTTCTAATTCTTTAAATTTTTCTTTTAGTTGTACATAAAGAGGGTTGTTGTTAGGAGTTAAACCAGCTTGAGAATAAATTGTTTCTACTGCATTAATATACGCTATACCACTATCATACATTGTCTTCGCATTTTTATTTAATTTTCCATCTTTCATTAATTTTTCTTTTGGCGTATTAACAAATGACAGTGAATTACTTACTTTACTTAAATTGCCTGAATTTGTTGACCATTTATTTACTGCAGCATCAGCTGCAGTTTTTCTATCATTTTCAGCTGTAATTCCCGCTGATTTAACTTTAGCTGCTGCTCCAATCCTAGCTACTTTTTCATTAGATGCTATCTTGGCATTTGCAATTTGTAGAGCTTGTCGGTATGAAAGACCAAACTGTCTTGCTTTTTCCGCAAACTGTTTAGAATTTACACCAAACTGAAGAGCTTTTGTTGCTAGTTCTGTTTCAGCAGCATTCATATTCATCTCTAATTGATTAGCTTTATCTTTAAGAGCATCACTTTCTTTCTCACCTGCTTTTACTTTCTTGACAGTGTCTATTGCAGCTCGACCTCCAGAACCAATAAGCGATCTAAGAGCATTAGTTTCTCCACCTTTATCAGCCATCATGTTAAAGCCTACGTTCATTAGTATTTCATCTGTTGACATAATTTTATCATCTGCTCGTTTGAGTAAATCTTCTTTAAATTCTTTAGTTGTTTTTTGTTGTTTAGCAAATGCAGAATCTTTGCCTGTTAATTCTTTCATAAAGTCTTCTTGACTTAATTGTTCTATAGCTTCATCTTTACCATAAACTGAATCGTATGCATTTTTATTTAACATATCAGCAGCTAAATCACCCTCTCCTATATACCCAGCCATACCCTCATTACTATTTTCTTGTGGTTTATTAGGTATAGGTTCAACTTTAGATACATCCTCAATTTGCTCTTTAAGAACTTCTGAACTTCCATCAGGCTCTACTACATCTTCAATTAATGTAGATGTAAACAAAGTTTCATCACCTTGTTCATAACCTCCGCCTTTTATAGGTGTTGTTTCTGCAACTTTTAATTGACGAGACAGTTCTTTAAGAGTATCAAATTTATCTAAAGTATTAGGTTGAGCTTCTACCCCTGCTATTTGTCCTTCTAAATCATTAATAAGTGATTTTTTCTCACGCAGTAGTTCTAAATCAGGCTGTCTAAAAGGATCTGCAAAACTACTACTATATGGCGACATTCCATAATTAAGCTGTGCATTTTCTGCCTGTGTTTTTCGTACTAAATCACCCGCTGCATACCCTACAATGCCACCGTCATTCATTTGTTTTACAGCACCAGGATCTAATTGACCTATGCCTTTTTTTGAAAGCATTGCTGGATTTACTGGTTCTTGAGGTTGAGGTGTACCCACCCCTGCAGTAGGTTGAGACATTGGGTTTCTTGTCATTTGATTACCACCTATGCCTTGCTCTGTTATTAAGTCATCAGCAACAGTTGTTTTTTGTTGAGCTTTTTCACCTTCATATTTACTACGGCTATCTTTTCTACGTTTCATTTCTCCTAACACTAAATATGTAGGCACATATCCACCACTAGTCCCACCTTGTCCAACACCACTCCCTTGCATATTACGAGGGTTCTCTACGTAAGTACGTAGTTGATTATCTGAGAGGTCTTTTAGTCTATCCTGCATTTGAATAATATTCATTAGTTACCCCTTTCCCATCATAGTATTATAAAGTCCTAGCCCTGCTAGACCTAACCCACCAATTTGAGATGCCATGCTTGGAGCTGCTGCATACTGTGTTTGAGTTGAACCTAACGCACCTGCAGTACCACGTAGTATATTTGATTGATACTCTAACATAGCCCTTTGAGCGTTTGCATCCTCTAAGTATCTTTGTTGAGCTGCATTTAAATACTCTTGGTCCATTGCTTGTTGTTCTGCACCAGAAGCTGCTAGAGCCTGAATTCTTTGTAGGTCTGTTTGTTGATCGAGCGCACCTAGTTGTCCTAGTTGACCACCTAGTGTACTTTGAGCTTGTAGACCACCTAAACCTAATTGTTTATTTAAATCTGCGCCAAACTGATCGCCTGCTTGTTGCATCCCCTGCATTTGTAAATTAGCTGCTTGATTTAACTGTTGTGCCTGTAGGTCAGCTGCTTGGTTTGCTTTTTGACTTTGCTGTCTTAACTGTTGAGCTTGTAAGTCAGCGGCTTGATTTGCCAGATCTGTTTGCATTCTAGTTGCTTGGTTTGCTTTTTGGCCTGCTTGCCTCAATTGCTGAGCTTGTAAGTCTGCTGCTTGGTTTGCTTGTTGCATTTGTAAGCCACGAGCTTGGTCTTGAGTAAATGCTTGTTGTCCTTGTTGATAAGCTTGTTGACTTCCTCTAGCTTGTATAGCACCTAACTGAGTTGCTAATGCTCTGTCTGCTTCAGACTCCATTAAAGCTTGTCTACCACCACCAAAAGTACCTCGGCTTATAGATCCTAAACCTCTTGATGCTTTGGCAATGTCAGCTTGTCTTCTAGCTTCAGCAGATTCTACATCAACCACTTGTTGCTGATAAGGGTTCATGTAATTTGCTGCTATACCTGGGTCGGTAAATCTATCAGTAGTTACAGTTTCATTTACTTGAGTAGCCGATATATCTGAAGGTCCTCCTAACTCTCTACCTCTGAAAACTTCTTCTATATTCTCATTTGTTACATCCTCACTTGTAATTGTTCCAGGAGTGTAAGCTCTTGCTAGACCGAGTCCACCCATTGCCGTATTAGCCCCTGTTAAACCTCTGTTTAATGCATACGTTCCTTGTGCTATTTGAATAGGGTCTCTTAAATTCCTTGTATTTGCTTGGGCTGCTGTTTGGTCTGGTAAAAATCCAGCAACTCTAGGCCCTTGATATACAGGAGCGCCTTTAACACCTGTAACATTACCTCTTGAGTCAGTGTTATAAGTTAATCTTGCTCCTTGCTTCATCTGCTCTTCAAAGAATGGCTGAGCATATTCAGGTAAGTTAGTAGAGTATGAAGTAGTTTCATTTGTTGTTGAAGCTGGAGCTGAGCTACCACCACCACCCTTGCCTCCACCATATTCAACTAAACCTGTCGCTGGGTTTATAGTTCCAGTACCCCCTACTGATTTAAGTAAGCCAGCTTCATAGTCATTAATATGAGCAAGTTGAGTATCACCCATACGACCTTCAGCAGCTATATCTTTATATAGATGCTTAAGTAGCCATACTTTAATTTTTTTAGGTATTAACTTTAATAACATTTTTATTACTCCACTGGTAATTCGTAAAATACAAACCGTTTTTTATAGCCTTCATGTTTCCAAACTTTTTCCCACCCAGGTCTACCGTAAGACTCTATTTTAGTACAACCTGTATCTCTTGCAAAACTTTGTAGCTGTTTTAAACCTATTGTTTGCCATTCTTCTATTCTGTTACCCCCTGTAAAATGCATTACTAGCACTTTAGTTTGAGGATATTCTATAACTTCTGTTACCCAAAAAGCATGAATGCCATCTTCATCAAACGCAGTCCATAACTGTTGGTCTTTAGTGAGTAGTTCATCTAGTATATCATTTGCAGTGTACCTACCATAAGTGTATTTAGCACACCCTTCTGCAAATTTTTCTATGCTACTCCAAACTTCTTTTACATGTTCTCTAGGAACAAGAGTTGTTTTCATCAAGCTGGCATAAACCTTTCTGGATCTATTTCTGGTGATTGTTTTTTCCTACCAGTCCTAGCCATTCTAACTCTATCCATCATACCGTAAAATTCTTTTGCCCCTGCTTCAGAAGAGCCATTACCTATGTGACTAACTACATCAGCTGGTATTACAAACTCACCTTCTGATAAAGCCGCTGGTTGTTCGTTATCAATGTTTGCAGGTATATCATCACTCATACCATCACCTTGAACGTTTATATCTCCACCACCTAAGTATCCACCTTCTGCAAACTGTGCAACTCCAACATCAGGTCCACCATATCCTGAAAAAGCTTGTTGAACCATATATTGGATGCCCATACCGTTGTTTCCACCAATTCTAAATGGCTGATGTACAGGTTTTGATTTTTCCCACTTATTTGTACTCTTATTATATGTGTGACTTGCCTGTGTAGGTTGGGTATACCCTGAATAAATATTACCTTGTCCGCCTGGTGATCCAGGGGTGTAATCAATAGGAACTTCATATCCACGTAGCATTTTAAAATGAGTATCTCTAAGAGCTTTATCAGGTGACTTTCCTATAGTTCCTGTCCCTACATTCAAAGCACCTACGCCTCCTGTTAAATTAGAGGGAGCACTAGTAAAGCCTCCTACATTTATATTAGAGGGAGCTACAGGGGCAGATACAGGGGCATATACAGGGGCAGATACAGGGGCAGATACAGAGGCAGGCGGTGTATAGGTTCTTCCTATATTTCTAGCTATAGCTGCTTCCATTCCTTGTTCTACAGCACCGCCTTCTGCATATGCTGCGGGGATTGGCCCACCTTCCGCTCTTCTAATATAATTTCCTGCAATATCTCTATAATAATTAGCTGCAGGTCCTGCCATAATAGCGCCAGTTGGCATATAGCCTTGCCCCATTACTAATTCTGAAGGCACACTAAAAGACCCTTGTCCTCCAGCTCCACCTACATTTACTCCTGAACTAGGCGTTGTATATTTAGGTTTAGCATCTTCAATTGCTTTAAGTCTAGCTGCTTCTGCTACAGCATTAGGCGATTGTCCTACAGTTCCTGTCCCTACATTCAAAGCACCTAAACCCCCAGTTAAATTAGAGGGAGCACTACTAAAGCCTCCTACATTTATATTAGAGGAAGCTACAGGGGTAGATATAGGAGTAGATACAGATGCAGGTGGTGTGTATGATCCACCACTATTTCTAGCTATAGCTGCTTCCATTCCTTGTTCTACAGCACCACCTTTTGCGTATCCATAAGGATTATTTAAATTTAATCCAGTCTGACCTGATAGATTAAGTTGCCCTTCAGGACCTCTAAATCTATTATCTTCAAACTCAGTCATGTCTACGCCTTTTTCTTGAAAGTCTGATTCTTCTAACCCTCCTGCTAATCCTGCAGCCATGGGCATACCAAACTTCATTGCCATTTCTCCATCAGTTAGACCCATAGCATCTCTAGTAGCAGAGTAATCAGTAAATACGTTTTTAAATCCCTCTCCTGTTCGACTAAGATTATCACTAACAGAATCAACACTAATAGAACCAAGACCTGAATTATTAGCACTAACAGCATTAATATCTCTTATACTTAGGGCGTCTGTAATTCCAGCATTATTTGCAGCTTGTTGAGCACCTGTTTGATTCATATAAGATGGCATAGTTGAATTTGCCGCGTTAGTAATTGTTGGAGATGTCCCTACTTTACTTATAATACCTGTAGCATCATTATATATTGGATTATTTGCAGTGCCAGCTCTACCCGCTATTTCATTTGGTGTATATTGATACCCACTTGCGTTAGACGTATTTAAGTTTGCTTGAGGAATATTACCTTGACCTAAAATATTAGAATTAGGATTTGTAGTATTTTGAAACGCTGTAGGATAATTTCCAGAGACAGCGTTCCCTGCATTAGGTATTCCCATAGTACCACCACCTGCTCCACCTGAAAAACTCGTCATATTTGGACCTTGTGGTCCCGGAATAGTTGGGTTCATATTAGAAATATTTTGTTGTATTTGGTCTTGAACAACTTCACCTGTTGTTGTTCCAGCAGGCACTGCTTCAGCAGCCGCGCTAAAACCTTCAGCTAAGCTACCACCACCGTAAGCACCTAGTCCAGCACCTAGTCCAGCCATAATATCACCTTGCATTAAAGCAGTTGCTCCACCTACCATAAGTCCAGCCATTAATGGACTAATACCACCAGCAGCTGCACCACCTGTCGCAGCAGTTAAACCTGCGCCTACAGCCATAGGAATTAAACCGCGTAAATTAAAGGCTTCTGGCATTCCAGTATTAGGATTTGTAGTAAGCGAAGTACCGTTGCGAACAGCTAAGTTTTGAAGTCCAGCCACTTCTGATGGATTCATATGTACTAAAGTAGAGTCTCCTCCTCTACCTAAAGTAGCTAATCCTTGAGCCGTGTTTTGATAGTCTACCATTTAAATTCCTATTTATTTAAGTTGTATAATACCATGTAATATGCTATGTATAAACCGTTTTATACGGCTTCAGCTCCTGATATAGTGATCGTTAACTCAGTTCCATCGGATACTGCTTGTATCGTATCTCCAGGGTTAGTTATCTGTAATCCTGACCAATGTAAATATTCTTGTTTAAGTACGTTAACAGTTCCTATAAGCTCATTATCATTTGACGCGGCACCGCCGGCTGGAACTATATATACTGATACTGTCCCTGTTGTGCCTGAAGGTCCACTATGATTAGCTACCATAATATCTTTTATATAAGTACGTGTGTTAGCAGGGGTTTCATATAATATTACTGTAGTAGTGGTTAAAGCTGCTTGTCCTAATTTTTTACCTGTTAAATCTTGAAATTCTCCTGACATTATATCCCCATCCAATGCATTACATTGTTAGTGTGTAAGTTTTTAATCTCATCTAAGTGTGCTTTATCTAGTTGCGCAAAGTATAACCTTAGCTGATTCTGTAGTTGGTTCTGTTGATCTTCACTATATTCTATTTTAGGAAGAGCCAAGTTAGGTGCTTTAGGTTGTACGACGTGTGCCATGTTATCCCCTTAGTCCATCTGGTTTAGCATCGACTCTTGTATCACCGAGTTGCCATTGTGTGCCTAGAGTATCTGATGATATTTTAAAGTTCATTTGTCGTCCTCGTGCTCTGATGAATACTTGATTTGTATATTGGTCTATTGTCGCTGCTGTTGTAGTAACACCTCGAGTTAATGTTGTCCCTGCTGCATCTGTAGTTTGTGTTGCTGCCCCTGGAAACTTAGTCACTGCAACTGCCATATCCACTGCTGGCGTTAATGTTGCTCCTGTTACAGGATTGACTGTTTGTGATGCAGTAAAATCTACATCAGGAATGACACGTTTTGTTAGCATATAAAACTCACCATCAGCTATATCCATAAAGGCTGACTCAATGTATGAGTTGATAGCCAAAGGGGCTGCACCTAAAGGCTGTCCATTATTAGTACCTTTCTCATGTGAGTATAAGTATCCACCAGAAGTAGCTAGTGCATATTCGTTAACTCCTGCATCTACCCAAGTTGTTCTGTTAAGTTGCCCATAATACCAAATATCATCACGGTAGTTGTAGATTACATAACGATCAATTGTAAGCGAAGGTGTTGCTCCGCCAGAACAATAGAACCATACGACCTCATTAAACTCTTTATTGGTACCGCTGTGAATAAGTTGAGCTTGTTCTCTATTAATATCTTCAAATATATATCGTAGTAAAGGACACTTAAGAACATTAACACGACCATCATATACAAAGAAGTTATCCGTTCCCATCCAATACATATTGTTATTAACACTTGCCCATGCATTAGGGCCCATAATGTTAGTATCGTTAGATAAAAGTTGTAGCCCAAATACTTCAGCTGTACCTAAAAATTGTAGTGTACTAAGTGATGTGTCTGTCCATATAAGAGTTTCTTGTCTTACATTAGCACCGGTAACAATTTTAGAACCTTCTTTAACATATAAGAACCCTGCGCTATTAGCAAGTTCAGGTTTCCATACTTCTGGTTTAGGCCCTATGTCTGCATTAACATCAGCAAACCTAATTATCATTGGATCAAATGTACCTGCAGTATAAGAGACAGATTGATAACTTCCTGCAACAGAGGCAGGGGACGTAGTAGATGCTAATAATGTGTACGTAAAAGTCGTTGTGCTTGTTACTGTAATTTGATAGGTACCTGAGTAAGCCGTTGTCGTTTGACCAGAAAGGTAGACCCAGTCATTAGTAGCTATTCCATGAGCAGAGGCTGTAGTCACCGTAGCTGTTGTTCCACTACTTGTAATACTTGAAATAGTAATACCTGCAGTAGATGTCTCACTGTATTCACTAGCCCCTAAAGATAGTAAATGACCACTAGGCGCAAAAAGTATTTTTTCATTTTCAGCGGGTACCGCAATTGAACCCGCTAAAGAACTTAGTAATACCGCTCTATTATTAAAACTTGCATTATAAGTCCAGTAATAAATAGCGCCTTTATTATTTAGATTAAAGATTAAGTCATTATTAAAGTTGTCCATAAACACTAATCGTACATCGACGATAGCTGGAAGTGTAGCTCCTGAACCCCAAGTTCCTCGACTCCATGTACCTGCACCCCAACCATAGCCTGCTATTGAAGTGTCTGCTCCAATGTTAATTTCAAACGCTGCCGTAATTCCTGTACCACCCCCTGTAGCTACTGAAGTCGCTGTACCCGCTGTTTCAATAGTAAAAGAGTTACTATCAATAACGGTTACTTCGAAGTTTAAATTAAGTTCTGGGGCTGTAATACCACCGACTGCGACTGCACCACTAAAAGTAACATAATCACCTGTAGTAGCACCGTGTCCAGTAAGTGTTACTAAGACTTGGCCTTCAGTGCCTGCAGTGGTGTTAGTAGTAAAACAGTTGTCTGTGGAGGGAGTAGTTGAAGTAGTAAATGTAGCTCGTATAGGAGTTATATCATAAAGAGTTGTACCGGCACGAATGTAGATTTTTTTAGTCGTCGCTAGACCTGCAATGGCTGCACCTGTATCTATAGCATAAACAAATAGTTTGACCGCTTCTCCTACATAGGGAGTAAAAGTAGCTGCTTCCCAGCCTCCTATTTTTTCAGGAAAACCTTCTCTAAACCGTATCATGTTTCCATCATACCAACCACCCATTTGAGCAAGATCAGTTTTATCTCGGTTTATGCCAGGTCTAAATTTTAATTTACTAAGTGGCATACTTTATCCTTGTGTCATGAATAGCGCGTGTTCTGCTAAACGTCTTCTAATTAATCCTTTAAGTCTCCGTCCTCCGGCATAGCAATACTTCAAAAGAACTTCACCAGCTCTCTTTTTATCACCACGCACAAAAGCCGAACGAACTGTACTCCTTTGAAAGCATCCCAAGCCAAGATTAAAGCTAAAGCTAACAAGAGCATCAAACTCAGACTGTGTTGGTTGCACAGTACCCAACATACGAAGTACTCCCAACTCGAAGCGTCGTAGGTCTTTTCTAAGTAAATCATCTATTTCCCCAGGTGATAAAACCCTATCCCATTCAATAGGTAGCTCAGCATCGCGACTGATAAGATGACCAACGCCAATAGTATAATAGCCGGCAGGGCAGATATAAGGTGTGGCATGTACTCCTTCAAAATACTTTATGAGGGTTATACCCTTTTCTGATGTATTCACTTATTTTTCCCAATGTCTAGACCCAAACCAAAAACCAATAATAGACGCTAGAATAGCCATTTCTTCGTTACTAAATACAATGTGCATAGCTTCTGCATAATTATGTCCTGATGAAATAGCCCAGTATAACCCTACAAAATCGACCACCAAAAGAATAATAACAAAAACATAGGTGATAATGGGGCGAACACTAGCACGAAGATTAATAACCCAAGTAGATGCCCCTTCTGCAGACGCTTCGTCGTTTTTATATAACGCCACTCTTTCTTGAGTGTATGTATCCATGCTGACTTGTTCGGTTTTAAGTTCTTCAATTCTTTCCTGTGAAGCAAAACCTTTTTCTGCCATTGCCAAACTTCTTTGCATTTCAATTTTAGCCATCTCACGTTCATGATTCTGATCGCCCTTTTGTTCAAAAAACTTTAATACACTAGGAAGTCCTGATGTAGCAAAGCCTAATATTCCCGACAATATCGATAACATAATTTAAGTCCTAGTAATTATTGATGTACTTCTTTTTCTTCTTTAGATGTTAATGATGTCTTTAACATATTGACAAAAGCATCTTTACCTACTTGTAATTGGTCAGCATTAAATTTTGTGCCATTGAGTTTTTTATCTAAATCAGCAATATGATTAACCATTGTTTGTTGTTCTGGTGTCATATCTTCATATTGATAATCATCATCATCTATTTTAATTTGTGTTTTAATGGATTCTTGTTTATTTTTAGCCATTGTATTTTCCTTGTAAAGTTAAAATTAGCCAGCGATTGCTGCGTTTGCTGCGGTCATATCTTCATTACCCCACCATTCTTTTGCCACCATGATTTCAAGATGCTCTACATTCCTAGAGATACAATCTGCTACTTCTTCGTCAGTCATATCTTCAGGTGGGTTAGTTCTCATCTCATCAAGCAAGTTTACAGAATCAAGCATTGCTTTATAGTGCTGTGCTTTTTCTTCGGTACTTGGTACATCTAATACTACGTTTTCATCTGTCATTTTAGTTTCCTTTCAAAGTGTTAATTTCAGTTTGTAATTCCTCTACTTTCGCAGAGAGTTCTTGTATTGCTTTTACTAATATTGGAATAACTGCCGCTTCTGAAACTTCTTGAGAGCCATCATCACGACTATCCCACATTTTAAAACCATCTTTAATATCAGGATGTGCATCAATAGCCGCTTTAACTTCTTGTGCTATAAAGCCATGATTGGTTTCTGAATTTTTATAAGTTTCAGTTGAATCTTTTTCGTAAGCTCTAAAAGTAGTAGGTAAGTCACCTTTGTTTCTGTAATTAAAGGTTCGTGGTTTTAAATCATTAACAAAGTTAAGTCCTGCTGTTGAATCCTTAATGTCTTTTTTGTAACGCTCATCTGATACAGTTGCCCATGTTACATTGCCATGTAATGCTCTAATGTCGTTAGTGCCTTTTCCAATAGTAGTGTACCCAGGTGCACCTGAAATTGCATAACCAATGGAATTAGTATAATCACCCGATGCTGTAGTAGACTCTGCACCATAGCCAAGAAAAACATTATATCTACCTGTTGTTGTTGTTGAACCTGTATTTCTACCAAGTGCAGTATTTCTAACACCTGTAGTAAGTTCAGAAAGAGAAAGATGACCTATACCAGTATTGTAATCTCCTGTTGTTTTAGCATCTAAAGCATAATTACCAATAGCAACATTTTCACCACCTGAAGTGTTAGCATATAAAGCTACATAACCTATTGCAACATTATTAGACCCAGTTGTATTGTTTTGTAAAGCTGAATGACCTAATGCTGTGTTACTATTTAAAGTATTTGAATATAAAGCATTAAAACCTACAGCTACATTATTAGTTCCAGTTGTGTTTACACGCAGAGCACTACTACCAAGAGCAGTATTACTAGCACCTGTTGTAGTAGCTAGCATTGCGTTAGTCCCAACTGCGACATTATTACTTGCTGTCGTATTTGCATATAAAGCACTAGCACCAATAGCAATGTTACTACCACCTGATGAATTTGTGCGTAAAGCAGATTGACCTAATGCTGTGTTACTAGCACCAGTAGTATTAGCATTCATACAATTTGTACCAACTGATGTGTTGTAACTAGCTGTAGTATTACTTTGTAATGCTTCTCTACCGATAGCTGTGTTTTGTGAGCCTGTAGTATTAGCTAATAAAGAATTTGTACCTACGGCAGTGTTGTTAGCACCCGAAGTGTTAGTGTATAAAGCAGCAGACCCAATAGCTACGTTTGAAGTTGCTGAAGTGTTACTATATAAAGCACTGTGACCTACCGCTGTGTTAGTTGTTCCATTATTAGTATAAAGAGCTTGATAACCTACTGCTGTGCTATAACTAGCTGTTGTATTAGTAACTAAAACATCTTTACCTACAGC
>Ga0209534_10001404_pt1 | contig 25407 bp, 22 predicted proteins | sample COG_07_FD_184751 | JGI IMG/M metagenome (GOLD analysis project Ga0209534, IMG submission 184751) | Pelagic Microbial community sample from North Sea - COGITO 998_met_07 (SPAdes) (version 2) | ecosystem: Environmental > Aquatic > Marine > Neritic zone/Coastal water | place: Helgoland, sampling...
CTCGTTTTCCTCACTCACACCCGCCTCAATAGGAGGCGGTGTGAGTGAGGAAAATGTTGAAATCAAATAAAGGAGGATTTGTATACCTCTCAATACTCAAACTGAGCTAATGAGGATATTACTCTAAAACCTTTCAAAACTCTTATTTTGGAATTTTTCGGAGTAATAAAAAGGAAAAAAATCCTTGGTATCGTTGCTACGAAGACGAGCGAATAGGCCTTCTTTTCATAAACCGAAACAATAAAAAAATTTCACACAGGTAACCACTCAAAATGCTCATCAATGAGGTTTTTAGGAATAATAAAAAGGAGCTCTACCGATTGTAAAAAGGTGGATAAAAAGGTGGATAGAGAATTACTTATTATAATTTTATTATTTATTTATAATAACTTAACTTAAATAAGTGGCGCACCCGGCGAGATTCGAACTCACGGCCTCTGCCTTCGGAGGGCAGCGCTCTATCCAGCTGAGCTACGGGTGCGCATTTGATCAGAATGGCGCAGACTACTTAATATATATATCAAAGGCAATCACGTTTTTATAATAAAGAGTAGATGAATTTAAAACTGTGCGATATAGTCAAAAGTTATCCAGTTATTAAATAAGTAAAATAAAGAGGGAAAAATAATAATGATCAATAAATGGTTTGAGATAAAACTCTGGAAACGGATCATGGGGGCGCTTGTTCTGGGTGTTATTTTTGGAACACTCATGGGTGATATGGCCGCGGATATAAAATGGATCGGCGATGTATTCATTAAATTAATTCGAATGATTGTTGTGCCACTTGTCTTTGTGACATTGGTATCAGGTGTGGTGGCAATGGGAAGTCCTTCTAAGCTTGCTTCTATCGGTATTAAAACGATGGGATCATTTTTGGTGACAACTGTTGGTGCGATTACCATCGGTTTGACACTTGCAGCGATTTTCCAACCCGGGGTTGGTGTATCCATCACGGGCGGTGAGCCACAAACATTGGCTGCTGCTATTCCACTCGGTGAGCGGATGATGAACATTATCCCCGCTAACCCTGTTGCAGCCTTGGCCGAAGGAGATATTCTTGCGGTGATCTTTTTCGCACTTCTTATGGGCGTTGGTATTATGATGGCCGGTGATGATGCAGAGCCGGTTGCAAAGCTAATGGATAGTGCATCAGAAGTTATTTTGAAAATCACTCATATGATCATGGAAGTTGCGCCATTTGGTGTATTTGCGCTCATTGCTGCTGTGGCGGGAACAAGGGGGGCTGGGGCGCTTCTTGATGTTGTGCCGCTGGTTGGTACAATCATATTTGGTTGTTTCCTCCATGTTATATTGGTTTATGGTGGAATTATTAAAGTTGTATTACGCTTGCCTGCGGTAAGGTTCTTTAAAGATATTATTGATGCACAATTGGTTGCGTTTTCAACATCATCAAGTAGTGCAACAATGCCCGTCAGTATCGCGGTGGCAGAAGATAACCTTGGTGTTAAAGGGCCAGTTGCTTCATCGGTTATTCCACTTGGGGCTACCGTTAATATGGACGGTACAGCAATTTATGTTGGTGTAGTTGCAGTGTTCACGGCGCAATCATTCGGTATTGAACTTGGATTAATTGATTATGCACTTATTGCACTAACAACAACAATTGCTTCAGTAGGGACGGCGGCTGTGCCATCAGCAAGTTTATTCCTTCTTGCTGGTGTGCTTGGTGTGCTGGGCGTTTCCGGTGAACAAACGGCGATTGTGGTTGGTTTCTTACTGCCGTTTGATCGTCCTTTAGATATGGTGAGAACAACGGTTAATGTAACTGGTAACCTTGCTGTATGTACGGCCGTGGCCAAATGGGAAAATGAATTTGATGAAGAAGAATTCAGAAGAGATCCAAATATTTAATTGAGTTTATAAAACCCAAAAGCCCGCTTTATTAAGCGGGCTTTTTTTATGTTTAAACTAATCTTGTTCTTTATCACTATTTTTTAAAGCTTGGATTGCGGCCAGTAAGAGTTGCTGATTTTCTTTAGCCAACGATTTATACTCTTCATTGTTAGCGATATCCATGCCGGGTTCCCAAACACGCGCCAACTTTATAAGATTAGAGCGGTCGTGATCCACATAAACATCAATGGTTTTGTCAGATGATTTTTCGTCATTTCCCATCGCCATAAGGCTATATTTGCCTGCGCGCACAGCGCTATCAAATGTTTCACGAACGATATCATTAGCTCCTGCACTATAAAGTTCATAAACATGATGGCGATCATAAGCCCTTACGATGATATGGATATCGGACCTTTCTCTGCGTGCGAACTTAACCATTTCAATGGCACGTTCATGATCATCAATGGCAATGATTAATAGCTTTGCATTTGATAAGCCCGCTGAATGAAGTAAACCAGGCCTTGAGGCGTCGCCAAAGAAGGTTTTAACGCCAAACTTACGCATGCCTTCGACGAGTGTACTTTGGTGATCAAGTACGACCGTTTTAATGCCACTGGAAAGTAAAATACGATTTATAACCTGTCCGAAACGACCGTGGCCTGCGATGATAACGCTGCCTTGCTCATCTATGGTTTAGGCTTTCTTTTCTTCTTCGGTTAATTTGCCACAAACCAGTTTATCGTAAATGATAAATAAAAACGGTGTGAGCAACATCGTTAGGGCAACAACCAATGATAATAAGGCAGCAATATCATTAGGGAGGGCATTATTTTGCGTGCTGAAACTAATTAGAACAAAGCCAAATTCACCAACTTGGCATAATCCCATGGCCATGAGTAACCCAGAATATCTAGGAAGTTTTGTAATAAAGGCAATGCCATATAGTATTGAGAATTTTAAAGCAATTACAGATATTGAAAGCCCGACAATCAGCAATAATTCATTCTGTAGCAGTTCAAGATTAATGCCTGCACCAACCGTTATAAAAAAGAGACCGAGCAACAAGCCTTTAAATGGTTCGATATCGCTTTCAAGTTCATGGCGATATTCACTATTGGCAAGAACAACACCAGCCAAAAAAGTCCCTAGAGCAGGGGAGTGTCCCACCAATTCCATTAATAAGGCAATAGCGATAACTAACATTAACGCGGAAGCCGTGAAAATTTCACGTAGTTTAGATTTGGCGATAAAACGGAATAATGGTCGCGATAGAAAATGCCCCCCTAAAACGACGGCCGCAATCGCGCCAAGAGTTGTAAGAGCGGCCGCCCAAGCGGGAAGACCATCAAGCAGGCTATGACCTCCTTCGTGCCCTGCACCACTAGGGAAAGCGATGAATTCAGAAATGGCAAGGAGAGGGACAATCGCAAGCATTGGAATAACGGCGATATCCTGAAAAAGGAGCACAGAAAAACTTGATTTTCCACCTTCTGACTTTAAAAGTCCTTTTTCTCCAAGAGTTTGAAGCACAATTGCCGTAGAAGATAAGGCGCCGATAAAGCCAAGTACAAGTGAAGTTTGCCATTTGAATCCAAATGAGAAAGCAATGACTGCAATAAGAATAGTCGTCAAGATCACTTGGCAGCCGCCTAAGCTTAGCAGCTTCTTTTTCATAGCCCATAGGGCTTGTGGTTCAAGCTCAAGCCCAACCAGAAACAACATCATGACGACACCAAATTCAGCAAAATGCTGAAGGTCCTGCGTTTCATTGCCGACGAGGCCAACCAAGGGCCTTATGATAATGCCAGCAATCAAATAGCCAAGTACTGATCCTAACCCGATCCTTTTGGCTATAGGAACCGCGATGACGGCTGCGATAAGATAAATGAATGCCTGAAATAAAAACCCGCACATGTTTTCTCCTTTATGAATGAGAGAATAACACAATTCTTTTTAAAATAAATATGCTTCAGGCAAAGAAAAGCCTTGCTTGAAAATAAGCAGGGCTTCCACAAGATAGTTTTGCTTATTAAAGCTCTTCTGCGTGACCTTCTAGGTAGCTTGCTACGCCATCAGCGTTTGGCTTCATACCTTCATCGCCTTTGTTCCATCCTGCTGGGCAAACTTCACCGTGTTCTTCATGGAATTGAAGCGCTTCTACCATACGGATGCTTTCATCAACATTTCGCCCAAGTGGAAGGTCATTGATTACATAATGACGAATGTTACCCGATTTATCGATAAGGAATGAGCCACGAAGAGCAACGCCCGCACCTTCAATAAGGACATCATAATCTGTTGCGATTGATTTAGTTAAATCCGCAACGAGTGGGAAATTAATGGAACCAATACCACCTTTTTCAGGGGCCGTATTACGCCAAGCATAATGTGAGAATTGACTGTCAACACTAACACCAACCACTTTACAACCAAGTTCTTTGAACTTATCCATACGGTTTGAGAAAGCAATAATTTCGGATGGACAAACAAAAGTAAAATCAAGTGGATAGAAGAAAATTAAACCATAATCACCGTCAAGGTAATCATGTAAATTCAATTCAGTAATTTCGTCATTTTCCATGACGGCTTGTGCTGTGAAATCGGGTGCTTTTTGACCGATTAGGGACATTTTTTTTCTCCATTATATAATTTTATTGTGAATTAGAATTGTTATAAAATAGTGTTCTTATCTAAGTTAAGTCAAGGATATTATTGTCAATTTTTTATGACCTTAATGAATTATTCCCATACCACTACATCATCCGCACGATTATCAACCATAACCAAGCAATCGTGCATCTTAAATGTTGGTGTAGTACCAACGATCCTTTCAAAATCGTCAATAAAATCATCGTTGAAAAGAGCTTCGGCTTTTTCACGGGACTCCCAATTATAAACCGAAAAACATTTTCCACTTAATTCGTCATAGATAAATTGTTTGCTGTTTAAACCATCCATGCCAACGAATGTTTCGGCGGCTTGCTTAAATCTCTCTAATGTTTCTGAGCGGCTCATTTTTTTAGGGAAGCTGTAATTTACAATTACGGTTGTCATTTTATTTCCTTTCATGGTATATTCTTTTTGTAGATAATCCGATATCGGAGCAAAAATCAACTTTTATTATTTGAAATCTGCGATTTTAAATTAAAGAATTAGAATTTTGATTAAATCAATAGGATAATAAAAATGAATGAAGTGGATAAAGGCTTTCTCAAAGGGATGACAGGTTATTGTCTTAAGAATGCTTATCATAAACTCATTGATCATGCTGAAGCTGGATTAGAAGAATATGATCTTAAGGTTCCTGAATTTTCTATTCTTGCTGTTGTGCAACTCAATCCAGGGATCACACAATCTAAATTGATAGACAACCTTTATGTAACAAGGTCAACGGCTAGCGAATTGGTTGAAAAGCTTGTGAATAGAAAATTAATCATAAGAAAAGCGATTAATCGGAAATCCCATGGGTTAGAACTAACAAAAAAAGGTGATAAATTATTCGAAGAGGCGCATAAAAAAGCGGAGAGAAGCGAACAAAAATTAAATCAAAATTTTACCGGTAAAGAAATTAAAGAATTAAATAGCCTGCTGCTTAAGCTTGCGGATTGTTTATAATATGTTGAAAAGAATGATTAAAGTAACATGAAGAGCTATTTACCAAATATTGGTGCCATCGACTTTTTAAAAGTATCGGACGGCACAAAGATTAGATACGGTGTTTTTCCGGCCGAGGGTTTAGCTGTTGGGTCAATTTTACTCTTAAATGGCCACCGTGAATTCATTGAAAAATATACAGAATTTATCGAAGATTTTCAAAAAAGAGGGTTTCATGTCTTTACCATGGACCACCGCGGGCAGGGGCTTTCTGATCGGGCGCTCAAAAACCGTATTAAAAGCCATAACCCTGACTTTGACCGTATAATCTTAGATATTCAGGAATTTACCCAAGAAATTATTCGTCCTTCTGAATTGGGGCATAAAGTTTATTTGGTTGCTCATTCCTTAGGAGCCCATTTTGCCTTAAGGTATTTACATGATTATCAGCGGGTATTTGATAAAGCGATATTGTTATCACCCTTTACAGATTTAGATCATCATGGGGCAATTTATATATTCGCCGCCAAATTATATTTTACCTTTATGAAGTTAATTGGTTTTTCAAGGGCCTTCGCGCCAAAACAAGCACAACGAAAAGCGATGATTGATCATGAAGAGGCATTTTCTCGCTTAACCCATGATCAAGACAGGTATAATCGCTCACAAGAGGCATTAGTGCAAAATCCCGATCTTTTTGTAGGGGGGGTGACCTATGGATGGTTAAGCGGGGCCAGTAAAAGTATTGCAAAAATTAAGCGCACTGGGTTTATTAAAAATATAAAAACAAAGACACTTTTTATTCTTTCAGGTGATGAAAAAGTGGTCAATAATCAAACAACATTTAAGCTGATTTCAAAAATGCATAATGTGAAGGTTAAAACCATAGAAGGGGCCAGACACGAGTTATACAGAGAAAGTGATGAATATAGAGATCAGATGTGGCAAGCAATTGATCGCTTTTTATATAGTAGTGTTAAGTAAACCAATGACTTGTTCATGAAGTCGTTTGTCGCCGCATGCAACAATTTGTCCGCCTTCTGTAACCTTTTCACCTTGCCAGTTCGTAACAATACCGCCAGCCCCCTCAATAACAGGGATGATCCCTTGAATATCATAGGCTTCTAGTCCTGCTTCAACAACGACATCCATAAATCCCATGGCAACCATGGCATAAGCATAACAATCATATCCGTTACGCATCATTTTTGCGCCGGCCGCAACACGGAAAAATAGATCCTGCTCGTCATCATCTTTAAATAATTGCAGCGGGTCAGTCGTTGAAATAGTGGCATTGAAAATAGTATCGCAAGGACGGCATTTTATCGGTGCTCCATTCATGGTGCTGCCGTTTTTTGTCCCAATGAAGCGTTCTTTTAAATAGGGTTGATCAATCATACCGATTTCATGATCGTCACCATTTTTAAGAGCAACCAATGTCCCCCACGTAGGAACACCAGTTATATAGGCGCGAGTGCCGTCGATAGGATCAATTATCCATTTATAATTGCTGCTTTTTGTTTCATCGGCATGCTCTTCGCCCATGATGGAATGAGTAGGGTATTTTTCTCTGATTAATTCACGAATGGCAAATTCTGTATTTCTGTCGGCAACTGTTACGGGATCAAATTCAGTGCCGAGCTTTTTCCCTTTGCTTAGAATATCCAGAGGTTTTTTAAAATACTTAAGGCTAACCGCAGCCGCAGCATCGCCGATTTCATTCATGAAGGTGATATAATCTTTCTCATTATCCATTCATTCTGTTTCAATGATTTTGATAGAGATGTCAAGGAAATGATCTATTTAGATATTATATGGAATAAGAGCGGTTATTAGATAGGAAATTTCGTCATTTTCACCATTTGAAAGTGGAAGGTCTATCCAAGCAACTTGATTATAACTACTTTCGACATTTGGTGTGTTGCCAATGCTGATAGAATAATTATAGTTCATAAAGCATTTAATAGATTCAATATATTTATTTCTATGGACAATGTCGTTTTTATTATTTTCAATAAATTGACTATACATTGTCTCATTACCCCAGTGTCTTTTATAAATCTTACCAATGATTATATTACGTTTGTGAGCCATGACATTTTGGCCTAAATCAACCAACCTGATATTACTATGCCAGCCTTTTAGAGTTTCGAAGGATATATTTTGCCTGCTTGGGATTTTTTGATCGTACCGCAATTCTGCCCATAGCTTATAAAAATCTATAAGTTTTTCAGCATTTTCTGGTAGCATCTGGTTTAGGTCGTAGAAAACCATCTGAAAAATACGATTATTAAAATCATAATCTACAGTTTTAACAGGCATGTTATTCATTAATTAATCTGTACCGATGCGTGGACTGCCGGGCACGCTATTGCCGAACGAACGGTTTAAGGTGTTGGTACTGTCTTCTGCCAGTTTGATGGCATCTTCTATAAGCGACAGAATTTCAATGTTATTATTCAGTACATGCTGAGCTTCGGGCTTTTGGTCATCCATAATTTTGGTTGCCCTATAGATGATATCGTTTCTTATCATTTTTAAGATATCTTCTAGCTTGTGACCATCAGGTTTTTTATCTGAAGAAAGAAAATGTGTCATGTGTCCCTCTGATTTAATAGTTACTAATAGGGAGGATTATAGTCTCTTATTCTTAAAAGAGGGTAAAGAGGGACACATTTGACACGGTCGGAGGAAATTTTGGTCTTCGGGGCGTCGTATTTAGCCCGTGTTTTTCATAATCATTATACAACTGTTGTTGTTGCGTATGACAATACTTCGGCACCTTTGGTCATTACGGCTATGATCGCAAGGCTAGCGATTGCAAACCCTGATACGATTTTACGGCTATGAGTTTCTTGTAAAGCTGATGAATTGTTTGCATTTTTGCTCACTAATCCCATGAAGCCATTTTGATCGATTGCGTCGTTATATAAGTTAAACATTTTAGTTCCTTTCAAGTGTTATATTTTCTTTGTTTGTTATCCTAATTAACTGTGTTGTTGATTAGGTGATGTAGTAATGTATAACACGACAACAAGAATAGTCAGCAATAATTCGTCAAAAAAATGCTATTATTTTTAAATATGTTTAAAAACAATGATTTAGGTTGAGATAATTATAATAATTTTATGGAGTTTTAGTGTGTTAATTTGCTTGATTTAACGCATTTAGGTGTATTAGTAGGGTAAAATGAATCACTTCTAACACACTTCTATTACACCTATAACACACCTTTATTGGTTAATTCTGGTGATTATATCTTATCCGCTAAACGGCAAGCTTGATCAATGGCCCTTTTGGCATCAAGTTCCGTTGCGACATCAGCACCACCAATTAAATGGATATTTTCACATTCTAGTTGATCCATTAGTGAACGTTCTGATTCTTGACCGCTACAGATTATGATATGATCGACGTCTAGTATTATTTTTTCATCATTTACAGTGATATGTAACCCTTCATCATCAATTTTCTGATAATTACATCCTGGCAACATATTGATTTTTTTCTTTCTAAGTTCAAGACGATGAATCCAGCCAGCGGTTTTGGCAAGTGTTTTACCGAGTTTCGTGTTTTTACGCTGAAGAAGGTAAATTTCACTGGAAGATGGAGTGATTTCGGGTTTTACGCCTTCAATGGCGCTTCTTGCCTGTAATGTCATATCAACACCCCATGCCTTCATATAGGATGGAATATCTAAACTATTGCTTTTACCTTGGTGGCTTAAAAATTCCGCTACGTCAAAACCAATACCACCTGCACCTATTATTGCAACTTTTTGTCCAACATTTGCGCCTTTAAGGACATCAATATAACTAAGCACCTTCTCATGATTGATGCCTTCTATCTCTGGAATGCGTGGTGAAACGCCTGTTGCAATAATAATTTCATCATAGTTTTCGTGATTGAGCATTGATGGTTTTACTATTGTATTTAAAAATAGTTTAACGCCATTCTTTTCAATCATTCGTTTATAGTACCTAAGCGTTTCAAAAAACTCTTCTTTACCCGGTACCATCTTTGCAAGATTAAGCTGTCCGCCAATTTCATCAGCACCATCATATAGCGTTACTTTATGACCACGACCACTGGCATAAACCGAAAATGCCATGCCGCTCGGACCTGCGCCGATTACGGCGATATTTTTTGGGTGTTCCGTTTTTTCTAATTTAATTTCCAATTCGTGGCAGGTAAGAGGATTAACCAGGCAACTAACCAGTTTTGGCGGCATAGACATAGTATGTTCTAGGCACGCTTGATTGCAGCCAATGCAGACATTGATTTCATCTTCGCGCCCTTCGATGGCTTTTTTGACAAAATCAGGATCCGCGAGCATGGGTCTAGCAAGTGAAATAATATCTGCATGTCCATCGGCTAGAACTTGTTCTGCGACTTTGGGGGTATTGATACGGTTTGAAGTGACGATAGGGGTCTTTAGATGTTTTCTAAATTTTTCGGTTACCCATGTAAATGCAGCGCGTGGAACAACGGTATGGGTGGTGGGAACACGGGATTCGTGCCAACCGATGCCGCCATTTAGTATATTAACGCCTAACTTTTCAAGTTCTAAGGCAAATTCCAATGCTTCGTCAAATGTACTGCCCATTTCGACAAGGTCGATAATAGGAAAACGGTACATTATTATAAAATCATCACCCGCTTTTTCACGTACCGCTTTGACGGTTTCAAGTGATATACGCATGCGATTTTTGTGATTTCCACCCCATTGATCATCGCGTCTATTTGTTCTTTCAACAAGAAATTGATGAAGGAAATATCCTTCGGATCCCATGATTTCAACACCATCATAACCTACCTTTTTAGACATATAGGCCGAATGTGCATAGGCATCGATTTGTTCTAATATTTCCTCATGTGAAATTTCACGGGGCGTGAATGGTCTTAGCGGTGATTTAACGGGAGAGGCACTTATCGCATCAGGGCTAAAGGCATCACGCCCGAGATGAAGAAGCTGTAATAATATTTTGCCGCCCTCAGAGTGAACTTTATTAGTGACGACATGATGTCTTTCGGCGTCTTTTTCACGGTAAACACCTTTGGCGCCATGCCATCCGGCAAACGAAATGTCATTTACGGCCATACCGCCAGTGACTATTAAACCGACACCACCGCGGACACGTGCGGCATAAAATTCCGCAAGCGGGGTTAAATCATCCATTTCTTCAAGCATCGTATGCATTGATCCCATCATGACGCGGTTTTTCAATGTGGTGATGCCTAAATCAAGGGGTTCTAATAAGTGTGGATATTTATTGACGTGATGGTTCATGATTATTTCCTCATGATGAGTTTATCAAAAAGAAAATTTATCACAATAAGAGATTAGAAAGTCTACTTGGGAAATGCTAAATATAAAATTTATATCCGAACTAAATAGTCTGATATATAATGTGAATATGAAAAAAATATTTTGCTTTATAATTCTGACCTTTATATCTGCTTGCTCGCAAGAACCGGCACAAACGGTAACATCTGAGGATATAGCGAAGAATGCTGATGGGGCACTTCCTGCATTTTTTCAATGTTTGCGAGATAATGATGTAACGCTGGTAAGCGCGCACCGGGGAGGGCCAATTGAAGGATACCCTGAAAATGCAATTGAAACCTTTGAGCGAACAACAGAAAATGCGTCGGTAATTGTCGAGCTTGATGTTGTTAAAAGCAAAGACGATCAATTATTTATTCTGCATGATAATAGGCTCGATCGCACAACGACCTTATCCGGCGCCGTAAAAGACACTAATTGGACGGATATTAAAGAAGCAAATTTAAAAGATAATGATGGAAATATAACTAATTTTCATCCGCCAACCTTCACTAAAACGCTTAAATGGGCGAAAGGGAAGGCGCTTTTACAAATTGATATGAAACCGCCTTTGAATGTGAATGATGTTGTGGAAGCGGTTATTAAATCAAAGGCTGAAGGTAGAGTTTTTTATATTGCATATTCAATCGAGGATGCACAAAAAATATTAGAAAAACTTCCAAATGCGTTTGTCTCAATAGGACTAGCTAATCAAGCAGAACTAGAACGACTATTATACTCCGGAATAGACACCCATCAAATCCATTCGTTAACCCCGAATGTTGAACAAAATAAACAATTCTTAAAAACATTAAATAGTTACGGTATTACCACCGTTGGACTTACATTTGATCTGGCATTTGAAAATACTAGCTTCGCTGAGCGCGTGAATTGGCAGGAGGTTGTTAAGCAGTATCAGGCCCGCGCAGAAAGTGGCATAGAGATATTAGCATCAAACAAGCCTGTTGATGCCTTTAAAGCACTAAGCGAAGATCCGGAGTACCGAAAAGCGTTATTGTCCTGCTTAAATAATCTTTAGATCAATTAAGTAGAGGCAGCTTTCGCAGCTTTCTTACGTTCATGTGGTACAAGAAAACGTTTTCTTAAACGAATGCTTTGTGGTGTTACTTCAACCAATTCATCATCCTGAATATAGGCTATTGCTTGTTCGAGTGATAATTTACGAGGCGGTGTTAATTTAATAGCATCATCTTTACCCGCTGCGCGGATGTTAGTCAGTTGCTTTCCTTTTAAAACATTCACATCCAAATCATTAGAGCGTGCATGCTCACCGATAATCATGCCTTCGTATACTTCTTCTTGTGGGTGGATCATGATGATGCCGCGATCTTCTAGATTAAAGAGCGCATAAGCAACAGCTTTACCCATACCCATACTGATAAGGACACCGACACGGCGACCTTGTATAGGGCCTTTATAAGGACCGTAGCTATGGTATGTGCGGTTCATAATGCCTGTTCCGCGCGTATCTGTTAGGAATTCACCGTGATAGCCAATTAAGCCACGAGAAGGGGCAATAAAAGTAATGCGTGTTTTACCAGTGCCAGAAGATCGCATGTCAGACATTTCGGCTTTGCGTTCAGACATTTTTTCAACAACAACACCTGAATATTCTTCGTCTACGTCGATGATAACTTCTTCGTAGGGTTCTGTGCGGGCACCATTTTCATCTTCGCCATATAGAACACGAGGACGAGAAATAGAAAGTTCAAACCCTTCACGGCGCATGGTTTCAATGAGAACACCAAGTTGAAGTTCACCACGACCAGCAACATCAAAGCTGTCTTTGCTTTCACTTTCAGTAATCTGAATAGCAACATTTCCTTCAGATTCTTTAAGTAATCTGTCACGGATCATACGTGACGTGACTTTGTCGCCTTCGCGTCCGGCAAGCGGACTATCATTAACCGTGAATGCCATGGAAAGTGTTGGAGGATCAATTGGCTGTGCTTGAAGTGGAATTTCGACCTCAGGTGCACAAATCGTATCAGCAACAGTACCGATCGAAAGTCCGGCAATCGCAATAATGTCGCCAGCAATGGCTTCATTAATAGGAGCACGGTCAAGTCCTTCAAAAGACATTAATTTCGTGGCTCTTCCTGTTTCAACGATTTCGCCTTTGTGATTAATCACTTTAATAGGGTCATTGACTTTAATTTTCCCACTTTGAACGCGACCGGTTAGTACGCGTCCCATGAAATTATCACGGTCAAGCAGAGTTGCGAGCATTGTAAACGGTTCGCCAACGATTTCTTTCGTGCGCATGGCCGGTTTATCGTAATAATCGATGATAGTTTGAAATAATGGGTCAAGATTATCACGGGCACCTTCCAAATCATGGGATGCCCATCCGTCACGCCCTGATGCATAAAGCATCGGGAAGTCTAGTTGGTCGTCAGTTGCGTCTAGGCTCACGAATAAATCGAATACTTCATCGTGAACTTCTTCAGGACGGCGGTCAGCTTTATCGATTTTATTAATGACAACAATAGGTTTTAAGCCGAGGGCGAGGGCTTTGCCAGTAACGAATTTGGTTTGTGGCATTGGCCCTTCAGCACTATCAACTAGCAAAATAACACCGTCGACCATGTTTAAAATACGTTCTACTTCACCGCCAAAGTCGGCATGGCCTGGTGTATCAACGATATTGATGCGATGGTCACCCCAATCGACGGCAGTACATTTCGCAAAAATCGTGATGCCGCGCTCTTTTTCGATTTCATTGCTGTCCATTGCCAGCTCTTCAACGGTTTCATTGTCACGGTACATGCCGCTTTGTTTAAACATGCCGTCAACAAGGGTAGTTTTGCCGTGGTCAACGTGGGCAATAATTGCAATATTGCGTAAGGTCATTAGAGTTCGCCAATATGTTGGTGTCTATTTTAAAGTTGGCGCAGTATAGCGATCTATTATGACATGTCTATTTAAAGATGAATAAACTAGAAATTAGTTCTTTTTGGCGGATTTTAGCTCAACACCAGCCATTACGGTGAGGGCACGGACGTAGTCAATATCATCACCAGTCCAAATGCGTTTTTCTCTTGTGGTTTCGCAGCAAATTAAGCCAACAGGCGTTTCGCCCTTATATATAATGTAATCAAGTAAGGATTTTACCTGATATGGCTTAAAATAACTTTCAATTAGTTCAGCAGTATTAGGGTTGGTAAAAACATCATCAGCACGAATTGAGACGCCCTGTATTAATGCATTAAAATAGGCCGGGTAATCAGTTTTAAGTAAATTAATGCCAATTAGATTATTATTGTTAGATCGATCAAGTGAATATTGGCAGGATAATTTTTCGCAAGTTTCGTCAAAATACCAAATGCTAACCATATCAACATTTAAGCCAGCAATCACATCATTAGAGAGAGCAGTGAATATTTGTTGTTCAGGAATGTCCTTGGGACTATTCATAATGAGATTTTTAGTATTCTCCATTACCTGGCTTTCAAACATTAAATATTTTGTTTTTGTTTATTAGCATTCTCTAATTTACAGTTACTGAACTTAGGAAAAATGTCACGTTATTTAAGAGCTCTAATATTTTGCTTATTCATATTTTGATTTGCGTCTTCATATTTAAAGTTTTTATTGAATAAGTGTTTTTGAAACCATGACATTTCTATATTCATTTTCTCTAGTTTATGTCTTAATTCTTTCCAGTTATGTTGTTCACGGGGAACAATATAAAGATCTGTATCAACACCGTTTGATTTTAATGCGCGATAAAGTTCTATAGATTGTTCTTTTGGTACACGTACATCAGCGCCACCAACAATGATCATCGTAGGAGTTGTTACATTGGCAATATCTTTTAAGGGGGAATGATCCCAATAGGTATCAATCGGTGCATCTTTTTGCCAAGGGGTACCATTAAACCAAGGTGTACGATAAATTCGCGTGTCACTTTGACTATACATAGAAATCCAATTTGCGGTACCAGCTGCCGAAGAAGCGGCCTTAAAACGGTCAGTAAATGTAATTATTTTGTTGGTCATATGACCACCAGCGCTATATCCCATTTTAACCATTTTTTCTTCGTCGACTATTCCTTCAGAAATTAGATGATCAACGCCAGCCATGACATCAAGATGGGATTGATTAAAATAGCTTCCGACCATGTCGCGCACGAAATCATCACCATAACCGAGACTTCCACGATAATTTGGTCTTAAAATAATATAACCATTTGATGTAAGAACCGGGGCATAAGACGTAGTGCTAAATAGACCGCCCCATTGATCAGAAGAACGAGGGCCGCCATGGGTTTGAACAACCAATGGATATTTTTTGCCCTTTCTATAATTGTTGGGATAAAAAATAGTGCCCTCAACTTCGACGCCGTCCTCACCTTGCCATTTAATAACGTCTTGCTTGGGGAGATCGAATTCTTCCTTTATGTAGTCAAAAATAGTTGTTACTTTTTTAGGCACAGCGCTATCTGATTGCATATACCAATAATCACCATTGTTATCAGCGGTTTTAATGGACATGAGATGGGCATCTAAGTTTGGATTATATTGCCAATTATTAACGGTGTGGTTGCCATTGGTTAATTGCATGATTTCTTTAGTAGAAATATTATAATTAAAAAGTTCATTATGAACACCAAGATTGGCTTTAAAATAGATGGAATTCCCGTCTTTTGACCAATGCGCCTCTTCTATATCATGGTCAAAAGTACCAAGTAACTGTTGGGGTTTGTCACCTTTAATGTTCGTTAAAAATAAATTATTCTCAAAATATGGTTCATCCTTTTCGTTGGTCCATGAAAGAAAAAGTATTGAATTATTGTCGGGTGAGAATTCAGCGCCGCCTTCTGGATTTTGATTTGACGTGATTTGCTTTGCGTTCTTGCCGTCATGATCCATCATCCATATTTCATTTTCCAGTGCCGCATCAAGTAAGGGTGAGGGTGCACGATGATGTAATATCTTTTCACCATCTTCTGACAATTTAAATCTCGTTACACTATAGTCACCATCAGTGATACGGGTTTTTGTGTAATCATCAATTGAGATGTTCCAAAGGTGTCGTTGTTTGAAGTCTTGTTCAAATTTGAAAATGTCATCGCCCAGCTCTTCATTATCAATTTGTGATTGGTCTTTTCTATCTGATGCTAGAAAATATATACTTTTCCCATCATGTGACCATTCTGCGGACGCAATTGAAGTAGCATGGTTGGATATGCGTTGAGCTTCCCCGCAACTACTAGGCATAATATAAATCTGATTTACCTGATCATCACTGCGCTTACTGAGGAATAAAACTTTATCGCCATTAGGTGACCATCGCGGTGATATTGAATCCAATACATTCGAGGAAATTTGAAAGGTTTCTTCGCCATTAATATCAGCGTACCAGATACTTCTTATGTTTTTATTGGATTGCCAATCCGCTTTACTTTTCACAAATAGAAAGCCTTCCCCATCAGGGGATAACTGCCCATCATTAACTGATGGTACATTTAATAGATCCACCATGCTCATTGTCTTAGCATTGGAAAAGTTTGTTAAAACAATTGTAAAAAAAAGAATGGCAATATATTTCATGATCACACCCGATAGTTTGCTTTATAAGGAAAATCTAACTGGTCATTTTAATTTTTGCAATGTTAGCAAGATTTATGAAAAAAGCCATGCGAAAGCGATAGGAAAGGCAGGCATAATTAATCTTATGAATGGAGTGGCATATTGATTTTGTAAAAGCCCGAGCAGATTTTCTGAATAAAAAATAAGAGTTAAGATAAGCAGCGAAAATGCAAGCGAAGGTTCGGTGCTAAACATTTGCATTGCTAAACTTAGTATAATGAGAAAGCCGGGATAAAGTGCTGAAGCACCAAAAGGAAATTTTGGTGTTGGGAAATTAAGTACGAGGTAGGCACCGATTGAAGCGATCAAAATCATCATTAAATCAACACTTAAGGGAATGTCTGCGCCTTTAGCAACAACGAATAATCCAACAGCCGCCCAGAACAAGGAGACTGGTGCTTGTAATGCATTATATTGAATTTCTTCAAGTTTTAAAAAGAGTATGATTGCAATTATCGCAATAAAGGCAAGGGCATAAATATTAATACGAACAATAGGAAAAGTCGCGTTATTCGCATATATCCAGAAGACTACCAATATCATTAATGCGATATGGACTTGCGGTGATAGAATGCTCATTTTAGGATATCTGTCTTGTAACATCCCAAAAATAAGTGAAATAAAACAAATGAAAAAGAGTTGATCCGTATTTGTCCTTATAGGTAATGTGGGGATGCCATAGGAAATAAGCAAAGTAATAATAAATGCAATGATTAATGAAGAATTGGCGATCGTGTGGCCAATGCCTTCACCGGCAAAATAACGGAATAACCCATGCCCAATAATAGTAATTACCGCCGGTAACACCATTAGCATCATGATTGGGTCATTAAAATCTAGCACTTATTATTCCTCAATGGTGGATCGATGTTAAAATCTATAGGAAAGTGTCTCGCCTAACAACATCGTTTTTATGGGTTTATAAAATTACTAATAGCAATCTTGGTGAAAAAACTTAATTTTTCTAAAAAAAACACAAAAAAGTGATAAGTGATATATTTATCATTTCACTTAAGAATTAGCTCTAATTTATTGAAATATATAGTTTTTCAAGGTTTTTATGACTGTGACATAAAGAGCACAGTGTGATATAAATGTTTAAGTTAAGTTATTGTAAAATATAGGCTATTTTATGCTTGCAATATAATATTTTAGGCATAAATATAATGAGTAACAAGGCTCTTGGTGTAGGAGTTTTTGTTACCGCTCTTTAGAGCATTTCCTCCCTAGACTTGGACTATTCGGAAAACCGGATGGTCCTTTTTTCCTTTATACGCATAAAATTTTTTCAATGTCTTCGTTTAATGATTTGATCAATTCAGTGATGATAAGTTTCATATCTTGCGCCTGCGGTTTGAGGGCGCGATTATTTTCATCTAAATACAGAGATTTCTTAATTTCGATTTGAATTGCGTGTTTATTTTCATTTGGATGTCCATAATGATTGGTATTATATCCGCCCGCAAAGGGGTTATTCATTACGACCTTAAGTTTATGCCTTTTAAAATGTGCTGCAATATATTTCGTTAACTCATCATTGCAGCTATTTCCATATAAGTTGCCAAGTATAATATCGGGCTGCTTTCTTAAGGTTTTAAAATTCAAAAATTCATAAGACGGCATTGAATGGCAATCTATCAATACTGAATAACCGAACTTTTGATGATCTTCGTGCAATAAGTGATTAAGTTTTTTGTGAATTGGGAAATAAAATTGTCTAATTCGGCTTTCTGCCTCTTCAAACGGAATTTTTGTGAAATATATTTCTTTTCTTGTGTATGCATATTTTGCAATTGAGCCATATCCAATGTCGACTTTATGACTGCGATCTATTAAATCATCGGGTATTTCGCCATAAAACATTTCTTGGTCCAGTTCATAGGCTGCTCTGTTGGTGTCCATGAAACTTCGTGCATATTGGTTCGTGAATAACACTGAACCATGATTTGGTGCTTGATCGTATAGTCTATCCACGAAACTATCGCCCGAGCAAAGTAGAGTATGTTTATCCACTGTGGTCTGACTTAAAAACCCATCAGGAAAGCATTCTCCGCTATGGGGAGAATTATAAATTATATTATTCGTTTTCTGGTCAGCTTTTAAAAGTGAGTACAAAATCATAAATATAGGCTACAAAATAGTTCTAGAAAAAAATAGATAAAAGTGTATTTTCTAGGTAGACTTTACAAAATATTAAGGCAATCAGCATATAAACGATTGAAAAGATTAGATTGTTACTAAAAAGGGTTAAGCAAAGTGCCACGAATTTTACTTGCTGAAGATGATGAAACGATGCGCATGTTTTTAAGCCGCTCGCTTGAAAAAGCAGGCTATGACGTAGTCACTGTTTCACATGGTGCTGAAGCAATACCTTACCTAACAAATGAAAAATTTGATCTTTTATTGACTGATATTGTTATGCCGGGCATGGACGGTATTGAACTTGCTCGTCGTGCAACGGCCATGCATGAAGAATTGCCTGTTATGTTTATTACCGGTTTTGCAGCAGTGGCCATGGACCGTACAAAAGAGCGTCCAAAAAGCTCAAAATTATTGCAAAAACCATTTCATCTTCGCGATTTAGTTGATGAAGTAGAGGGTATTTTAGCGGCATAATCTTTAATTTGTTAAATATTTATGAAATCACTAATTATTTATTTGTGGTTATTGCTTTTTATCCTTTAAGGTTAGTTTTGAATAACCATAATTAGTGAAAAGAATAAGTATGCTTGATATCTCAGCACAAGATGTGTCCCCAGAAACTAAATATTTATCAGAATATAAAAAACCAGATTTTTCCATAACAACTGTGGATTTAAACTTTGATTTAAATGAGGATGTTACACATGTGACATCGCGATTGCATATTAAACGTCAGCAAGGGGATAACTCACCCTTAATTCTTGATGGTGAAGACATGACATTGATTTCTGTTGTCATTGATGGAAAGAATGTTGACTATGATTTAGATGACGAGACGCTAACAATTCATGATGTGCCCGATGAATTCGATCTAATGATTGTGAATGATATTGATCCAGCGAGTAATACAGCCCTTGAAGGACTTTATGTATCAAATGGCATGTTCTGTACGCAATGTGAGGCTCAAGGTTTCCGTCGCATTACTTATTTCTTAGACCGCCCTGATGTGATGGCAAAATTCAAGGTTCGAATTGAAGGTTTTAAAGCAAATTATCCAGTTCTGCTGTCAAATGGCAATGAAGTTGAACGGGGAGAAGCCGAAAATGGCAGACATTATGTCGTTTGGGATGATCCGTTTCCAAAACCAAGTTATTTATTTGCTTTGGTTGCCGGTAATTTAGGATGCACTGAAGATCATTTCACCACCAAAAGCGGTATGGATGTAACCTTAAGGATTTTTACAGAGGAGCAAGATCTGGATAAATGCCCTCATGCTATGGAGAGTTTAAAGAAATCCATGAAGTGGGATGAGGAAGTTTATGGTCTTGAATATGACTTGAATATTTTTAATATCGTCGCCGTAAGTCATTTTAATATGGGGGCAATGGAAAATAAAAGCTTAAACATTTTTAATACTAAGTGTGTGCTAGCTAAGGCGGAAACAGCAACAGATACTGATTTCTCATTTGTTGAGGCCGTTGTTGCACATGAGTATTTCCATAATTGGACCGGTAACCGGGTTACTTGTCGTGATTGGTTTCAATTAAGCTTGAAAGAGGGATTAACGGTATTTCGCGATCATGAATTTTCTGCTGATATGGGCAGCCGTGCGGTAACCAGAATAAATGATGTAAGAACTCTACGTCAGCATCAATTTGCTGAAGATAGCGGGCCTATGGCACATCCAGTGCGTCCTGAATCTTATATTGAAATAAATAACTTTTATACCATGACGGTTTATGAAAAAGGATCGGAAGTTATTCGAATGATGCATCGTTTACTTGGTGCTGAGAAATATAGAAAAGCAATGGATCTGTATTTCGAAAGACATGATGGTCAGGCCGTTACATGTGAAGATTTTGTTTGTGCTATGGAAAATGGATCTGGTGTTGATTTAAGCCAATTCAGATTGTGGTATAGCCAAGCGGGAACTCCGGAAGTCAGTGTGACAAGCCATTTTGATAAAAGTGCGAAGAAATATGAACTTACTTTCAAGCAATCCATTCCTGATACACCTGGTCAGACAGATAAAAAGCCCATGCATATTCCTGTTGAATTGGGCTTAATTGATCGGTTCGGGCAAGAATTGTTGCCTGGTGGTAACATTATGCTTGATTTAAAGGAAGAAGAACAAGTTTTCACTTTTGAAGGACTGGAAGAAAAGCCGATCCCTTCAATATTGCGTGGGTTTTCAGCACCTATAAAACTTAGTCATGATTTAACGCGCGATGAATTAATATTCCTGATTGGGTACGACACTGATAGCTTTAATCGATGGGAAGCCGCGCAGACCATATCTACAAATATAATATTATCAATCGTTGATGATTTGAAGGCTGATGGTCCCAAAGCACTTGATCCAAAATTTATCGAAGCACTTCGAATGGTTTTGATGGATAAGTCATTGGATAAAGCCTTTATAGCGGAAATGTTAGCATTACCATCCGAGAGCGTCTTAGGGCAGAAAAAAACGCCAGTAGCGGTCGATGGAATTCATACAGCAAGGAAATATGTGGTGAGTGAGTTGGCATACGCATTGAAGGATGAATTGCTTTCTACTTATCAAGCGTGTCTTACGGACGACCCATATGAATTTACGCCCGAAGCTACTGGGCAGAGACGTCTAAAAAATATGGTCCTTGGGTATTTAATGGAAATTGCTGACGAAAATATTTTTAAAATTTGCCGTGATCAATTTTATTCAAGTAATAATATGACGGACGAAATAGCGGCGTTCACTTATTTAGTTGATAGTGAAAGTGCTGACCGTGAAAAAGTAATCGATGACTTTTATGATAAATGGCATAAGGATCAATTAGTTCTTGATAAATGGTTTAGTGCACAAGCAATGTCGACGCGTAGTGGCGTATTAGATCAGATGGATGAAATGAATAATCATAAAGATTTCGATTTGAAAACACCAAATCGTGTGCGTTCACTAATCAGCGTATTCTGCGGTTTAAATCAAGTGAGTTTCCATGATAATTCGGGAAGGGGATATGAATTTCTTGCACGTAATATCAAGGCTCTTGATCCTTTAAATCCACAAATTGCAGCAGGCCTGGCTAAGCAGCTGACCAGATGGAAGTCTTTTGATAAAGATCGCCAAAAGATGATGATTTCAACTTTGGAAGATATTCTAAAGCAAGAAGGTCTTTCCAAACATGTGTACGAAATTGTCTTAAAAAGCCTAGCTTAAATTAAATAAGTATTTTTCAGTATATCCTATTAATACATAGTAACTTGCTAAATTAAAGTTACTATGTTAGCTTCTTAATATTCATAATTAAATAGGGTGTAAAAAATGAGTTCTACTTTTAAAGACATACGTTCATATAGACTATCAAATATTGATATGATGAGGGGGCTTGTCATTATTATAATGGCACTTGATCATGTAAGAGATTATTTCTATTTCAGCGGTACGAGCCTCTCTTTAAGCGATCCTGCTATTGATGGGGGGTATTATATTACGAGATGGATCACGCATTTTTGCGCCCCGGTTTTTGTATTCTTAGCAGGAACGTCGGTCGGGTTAATGCAGGAACGCAGATCACGTAAAGAGCTATCTAAGTTTATCCTAAAGCGCGGTATTTGGCTCATTTTCTGTGAAATTGTTCTTATTTCAACAGCACTGACTTTTAGGCCTCTTGGTGATGAAATGACAGGAGGCGGTATATTTGCCTTCTTACAAGTTCTCTATGCTTTAGGTATAAGCATGATTGCTTTATCAGGATTATTATTTCTGGGTGCAAGAAATTGTTTGATCATTGGCGCTGTTATTCTTTTAGGGCATAATTTTATCGGCGGATTTTGGCCAGAAGCACAGCCATTTTCTCAACCAGATGACCCGTTTTGGGTAACATTGATGACACCAGGCACTTTTCTTGTAATTCCTTTTTATACCGTCGTAATGTATCCACCAATTCCATGGATTGGGGTTATTTTAATCGGGTATGGTAGTAGCTTTATTTTTAAAAAAGAGCCGAGTGAACGAGATGCATTGCTTAGAAAAATTGGTTTTTCATTTATAGGTGCGTTTATCGTCTTGCGTTTTATAGGGATATATGGTGACCCAAATACATGGCAAGTTCAGGAACTCGGATTATTTTCAATAGTTTTTGATTTCTTTGATGTCACAAAATATCCACCCAGTTTGTTGTTTCTATTAATGACGTTAGGGCCAACGGCAATATTATGTTCATATGCCTATCAAATCAGTGGGAAAATTAAAGATATACTTGTGATGTTTGGAAGAGTTCCATTCGCCTTTTATGTAGTTCATTTCTATCTTATTCATGTGTTATGTGTTTTCTTTGGAATATGGCAAGGGTACGAAGCACATCAACTGGCTCATATGTTCCCTTTCTTTCCAGAGGGATACGGTACAAATTTAATAGGAGTATATCTCGTATGGGGTTTGGTGATTGCTATGATGTATCCATTTTGCAAATGGGTATATAAGGTTAAATCTCAAAGAAAAGATTGGTGGCTAAGTTATTTATAAGACCATTAAAAAAGGCCGCTGAATACAGCGGCCTTTATCATTTAATATTACCAAACTTTATTTCTGATATTTAATGTCACCATGAACAATGGTTAGTACTGCGTTTGATGACATAATTTGGTCTTCAGGAATTGTCATAATGTCTTTATCAAAAACAACAACGTCCGCTAGTTTACCTGTTTCAATGGATCCAAGCGCATTTTCTTGGAATGCTGCATAAGCGCCCCAGATGGTCAGCATTTTTAATGCTTCTTCGCGGGTAACGGCATATTCAGGATGCCAGCCTAATGCTGAAAAACCACTTAGGTCTTTACGCGCAACGGCGGCATAAAATTCAATGCGTGGGTCACCAATTTCAACGGGTTGATCAGATCCACCTGGAATAATAGCCCCTTTATCTAGGAATACACGCCAGAGATAAGCATTTTTAAGACGTTCTAGACCAAGACGGTCCTCTGCAAAGTGCAAGTCACCAATAGCATGGGAAGGCTGCATTGATGGTAGAACATCTAAGTCAATGAAGCGGTCAACATCATTAGGTTGCACATTTTGCGCATGTTCGATACGCCACCGAACATCGTTTACTTTACGCTGTGATTTTGGAACTTCATTAAATGCCATTTCATAAGCATCCAGAACTTTGCGGTTTGCATCGTCACCGATAGCATGTGTTTCAACTTGAATGCCTGCTTTAAGAGCATCAACGAGAAGAGGCTTTATTTCCTCTGGTGTATAACGCATAAGGCCGCGGGTATCATAATCAGCATATGGTTCAATAAAGGCTGCACCACGAGATCCGAGCGCACCGTCCATAACAATTTTAATGTCACGAACCGTTAGATAATGATCTGGATCAATGATTGCGCCTTGCTCGACAAGCTGCGTGGCGCTGTCACCATAACCCATGGCATCATAGATACGGTGTGCTAATTTACCTTCTGCGTGAAGTTCTTTCATCAGATTAAATGATTCCCATGAGCTACCTGCGTTTTGAAAACCAGTCCAACCTAATGAAACATTACGTTCTGTACCCGCTTGAATTGCGCGTTTGTTATCAGCTGGTGTTGGGGAAGGGATCAGAGGGCGCACATAACGCATAGCCGTATCAATTAACATGCCTGTTGGCTCACCATTTTCATCAAGGTTAATGTGGCCACCAACGGGGTTTTCGCTTTCGCCGGTAATGCCAGCCATGTTCATAGCGACCGTATTTATAACGGAGGCATGACCATCAGCGCGTGTTAAATAAACGGGACGATCTGGAACGATTTCATCGAGTTCTTGACGTGTAGGAAAACGTTTTTCCGGCCAAACTTTTTCAATCCAGCCACGCCCCACGACCCATGGCTGATCTGGATTTGCATCGGCGTATTCTTTTACGGCAGCAAGCATTTCAGCTAAACTATTAATCCCTTGAAGGTTTAAATTAACTTCGCGAAAACCAACGCCGGAAATATGACCATGTGATTCAATGAAGCCCGGATAAACGGCTTTCCCGGCTAAATCTATTATATTCGCGTCGCCACAAGTGTATCTTGCGGCACCGTCATTATCTCCTACATAAATGAATTTGCTGTCTTTAATGACAATTGCTTCTGCGGAAGGGTTATTTTCATTTACGGTATAAATAGTACCGTTTGTTAAAACGAGATCTGCGGCAGTACAGGCAGCTGCGTTAGTTGCATTATCACTGCTCGTTTGTTCACCAGAACAAGCCGCCAGCATACCAATTGCAGCTGATGCTAGTAAAAGTTTTTTGATCATTAAAGTTTCCTCATATATTTTCGATTAAATCTGTTAAATCTGTTTTGTTATAATATTCACAAGATAAAACTTTAGGTAGGTAAAATACAAATTGTTTTTACAGAAAAGTTATAATTTTATTATGATTAAAGGGAAAAATAAGTATAAAAAAACAAGAGTTGGAAAATAGAACGCTTTATTTTCTAGCTCTTGTCATGAACAGTTGTTCAATTCTTTAATACTGCATCCTGGCATACTCGCCTCGAAATTTAAAATATATTTTCTAACACTATAAAAAATACACCTGCCAAGATTTCCTCATAAGCCACTATGATAACTTACAATTTCATGACGCAGTGTTAGTAACCTTAATATGTTAATGTTTCTAGATAATATCTGTATCCCGTCAGACCAAGTTGGACTAATTAAGGGTATTGCATAAGAGAGTGTTTTTGTTTCATCGTAATGACGAAGGAACGAAGATGACACGTAAACACTCTAACAAATCAAATAGAACTGGAAGCGCGGAGAAGACGGTTAAAGATATACGCCGTGCAACCCGTAAGAACTATGGTTCAGAAGAAAAGATACGTATTGTACTTGAAGGCTTGCGCGGTGAA